>QQTW01000073.1_pt1 | contig 54380 bp, 64 predicted proteins | sample 1904831 | NCBI WGS metagenome assembly QQTW01 (sample SAMN09435610, study PRJNA476489) | Subsurface metagenome, whole genome shotgun sequencing project. | reverse complement strand
GAGCTGGAGTACTTGCGAAGCTCCTCGTTGACCAGCTGTTCCCACATGTTCTGGCGGGTCTTGAGACTGCGGAACATGGCCTCGATCACACCTTCGGTGACATCGGTGCGGTCACTGGAACTGGCGACTGCGAGCTGCTCGTGCAACATCCGCCACATGTCGCCGAGCGTTTTTGTGCGAAAGAAGGCATTCTCATCTGCGTCGAGGGAGTTTTCTTTGCGCTCGTAGAAAGACTGCCTGTCGGTTGTCGCCATGCGATCCATCCATTCCTCCACCGCTCTGATGATAAGCTGACGATACTCGCGCACTAACTCGCCCTCTCGGTTATCGATGAGCTGAGGATCCAACTCGTCCCCTGACACACCCAATTTGTTCATCTTTGCGTAGTATTTCTCGCTCCAGTGGATTATGGCAAGCATGTGTGTAGGCTTCAACTCTTTGTCGTCGATTCGCTGAAGCAGCCAGTCATGCATGAGCTTGTGATATATCTTGACATAGGTTTTGAAAATCCGCCATTTCTTGGGCATGAGTTTGGTCATGCCAAGCTTCACAGCGTTGAGATCGTTGAAATACCACCGCACGCTCTTTTCAAGCTTCTCGGGATCTTCCAGGAACATCTGACTCGCTTCCTCCATCTGAGTCTGGGCACTGAGCTCAATTGACTTCAGGAACTTCTCCTTATACCCCCGTAGCTCTTTGTGTCCGGCTGCGATCGACTTGAATCGTGAAGCAAGTTCTTTGTATTCATTCTGAGCATCTTGGAGTGCCTTTGCTTTTTTGTCATTCTTTTCTTCCTCCTCGATCACAAGCGCCAACCGAACAACGAGGCCGTTGTTACCTGACGTGACCAAATCGATCAACTGCATGCACGCAGTGCCGATATGGTCATCAAACCAATCAACTATATCATCAAGGCGCACGAACAGCTCCTGCAGAGTAACGCCGCTGCCGAGATCCAAGTTGTTGATCAATTCCATGCAGGTGCCCTCGGCATTCCTGGCTTGCTCCGTGACTGCGTCCCTGATGTCCCGTAGTTGCGTTAGCCCATGATGAATAGCCAGGAGGTTCGGCTGGTTCTCCATGTCCTGGTCATCGGCACGAAGCATGACCTCCAAGTCCCGCAGCCGCTGCTCGAAGGTGCCAATATCGCTCCTCATCTTCTCAACCTGCGAGAAGTTCCTGTGCGTCTGAGCGACCAGGTTGATGTGAGGAAAGTCCCGGATCATGAGTTGCGCCTCCGCACACAACTTGTCAATCTTCATCATCTCCTCCTTGATGTGGTTGACGCTGCGCTGGCCATCGCTGAGAGAGGTCATCCCCGCCTGCGTGATCTCCAGCTGCTCCTTGAGGCCCAACTTTAGCTGCGCATCCACGGCGGCCTTCTTGCGCGTGAACTCGGACTTGAGCGCCGATAACTTGTCGAGGTCCTCGGGCCGCCGAAGCAGCTCCGCCAGCTTGACGGTAACTGCTTCTGCATCGTTCATGATCTGTCAGACCCGTTTGCTGGATGTCGAGGGTTAAAGTTGCTGGAGCTTGAATAGTAGCTTGATCGAAAATGCGGATGCAGTACAGAGTACGGAGGACGGAGCTTTTTGCCAAGCGCGTTGGAGTCTCCTGGTGCTCCGTACTCCGTTCTCCGTACATGCTCCGTATCATGTCAACTTCCATCAGAAACATTTCTGAACAGCAACCTGCATTCTGGGTCTTGTGTTTGCGAAAGGATGTGAAGCTGATGTCAGGTCCAAGCACCCTGCTTTGCACAGAACTATCGTACTAACACGTGAGATTAGCAGTCCTGGAAGTTTCACAGCGCATTCTCCGAACCGATGTCTTACTTCAAAGTCACTCTCCTCCGCTCAGCAATCGGCCTCCCAAGGCGCAGCAGTGATGTGTTGAACGCGCTTGGTCTGCGGAAGCGCATGCGGACCGTCTATCATCCAGTCACACCCGACACCGCGGGCCAGATCATGAAGGTGAAGGAGCTGGTGGACGTGCAGGTGACGGAGCGGGCTTTGACGAACACGGAGATTTGGAATCTCAGGCGGCCTGACCCTGGCTTTTACATCGAGAAGGCGATGCCGCGGCAACACAAATAGCGAGAGGGATGGAAGTCGCCACTGCAATCAGGCAGACCTTCGGGATCTGATATTCGCCGCATTCCGTGCGGGAAGGGACAGCAGGCTTCAGACGAGTCAACCGACGAGGCGAGCAGGCACTCTTGAATCCTATTTGGGTTGCAGAACTACAGTACTCGCACTCGAGGGCCGTGGCAGTGAGCCTAACGTCCCAATTACAACTTGGGGTAAGGAGTGGCGATAAAGGGTGCTCCAGGCATATTGGCGACTACCGTCGACTTGTGTAGGAATACAATTGACGTCTACTTTTCGTGCTGCATATACCAAGTTCTACATAACGCATGTTGTTCGATGGCCACTGATTCTGTGATTGATACGATGCCCCGACATCCGAACTCCTAGACTGGAGTTGCACGGCTCATGACTAGCAGCCGCTTCACACCCACCTATCCAAAGTAAGTCTAGAGGCTCAAGAGGTATGCGGAGAATGCTTACCATCCAGTTGGAGCCCTCGTCTGTTTTAGTGGTCATGATGTCAGTGAACAAAGCCTGAGCTTGCTCGTACTGACGCGCCTGTAATGCCTGAGCCAACTCGTTCATCTCGGCAATTGTGTTAGGCTTAAGGAGATCTTCGTTGTTCAAATGGTCGAAAAGTATATTGAGCCGCTTTTCGGTTTCTAGCACTTGTTGCTTGAACGATGCCGGCGCGCGTGCCTTGACTCTTTGCATTTCGTTGTTCAGAATCTGATATATTGGCTGAGACTGTGTGGGTATGTGAGATCTGTCGCCTTGCGCTACACATCTTCGTCAGCTTGATCGCGAGGAAGAACGGTAGTCACTGCTTACGATGCTTTGCAGGCGGCGGAGCGGACGCTCTTTGTGAGTTACTTGTGCTAGGCCGCGAACCTGGCAAAACTCCCTGTGCCATTCCGGGAGGAGGCCCCTGAGGAGGCCCTCGTGGTGGGCCTTGTGGCGGAGGTGCGAGAGGAGGTTGACTACTGCCTTGGCTAGCAGCATACGAGGGCCGGGTGGACGGTGGAGCGCCGAAAGTGGAACTTGGCTGTGCATAAGGGTTTGGCGGCGGGGGTGCCATTGGCGCTACAGAGCCCAAAGGTGGAGGGGGCAGCGAGCCACCGGCCTGTTGCGGGATCGCCTGAGTACTTGGAGCTGGAGCGTATCGATTGGACGGGGGTGCGCCTGAAGGAGGCGGGTTGTACGGCGAGGATTCCCGACGAATGGCTGGCATTGCTGAGGTAGCAGCAACGGGATTGATAGGTTGCTGAGGGGCGTATGCATTGGCGGCGGCTGAGGGTCGCCGTTCGGGTGGTTGCATCTGGGGATTCTGGGTTGGAGGAGATGCTAACCGCGGAGGCCCTTTTGGCGGTGGAGGAAGCGGTGGGCTTGCAATCCGCTGACCCGGGGAAGGACCGGAGAAGGGCTGATTCGGAGCGTAGGCGGGCTGGTTTGGAAACGGCGAACTTATGGCGGCAGGGCCCATTCCAGGCGTGCCCCTCCGAGAAAGCGGTTTCGTACCAAGGTCTGGAGCATCATTCCAGTTACTCATGTTGGCGGCTTTTGAGGGCGGCGGCATCGATGGCGACGCATTGAATGCTCTAGGTGGTGGCGGCACAGCTTGAGGGGGCTGCTGGTAGCCAGCTCCGAAAGCTTGAGGTTGAGGAATGCCCGTCGAAGACTGAGGATACATTGGAGCAGGGGGTTGATATCCGGCAGGAGTGTACCCGTACGATGCAGGCGTCTGTCGAACAGGAGCGGCCGCACTTGTAGGCGCATAATTTGTGGCTGGGGGAGGTACAGCAGACGTGGAAGGGGCCTGCACAGGCTGATAAGCTGCTGCTACGGGCTGCGCTCGAGCTGCCGTCTTTGCCATGCTAGGCTGTTTTGGTGCAGGTTGTGGAGCGGCTTTCTTAGTGGCCTGCTTGATTCTGTCTCTGGCCATGGATGCATCCGCATATTGGGCCGGAAGGAGATTCAGATATTTTTCGGCAATGTCAATCTGACCATGAGCGGCAAGTACGTCCGCATACTCCGTGTATTTCGCGTATAAGGGCGCCAGACTCCCACCGGACGACTGATTTTCAGCATTATCCTGGAACTTGGTAACTTGACGGAAGACGGTGACTTTCTCGATAAAGCTTTGCAGGACTCTGGCATGAACTGAGAAACTTGACTCGTCCTCGGCATGCTCCATGCTCTTTGTCTCGCTCTGCTGCAGTTCTTGAATCCAGATTTCAACCACCTTGTCCAGCTTGGATCCAGCAAGGTAACAGAAGGATGCATCCTTCCGCGCATCGGATGAAGCAGAGCCGTCATCTAATGACTCTTCCAGGCGGTCACCGAGAGCTTCACAAAGGTCTGCGAACTCAGTCTCGTCTGCAAATGTGCATAGAGAAGCCATGACTTCCTTCCAATTCTTCAAGTCGGCGTTGTGCACCACGTCCCACAGGTTCTTCCCCACAACCGACGCAAGCAATCGCAGATAATTAGGGCCGCTGCGATTCTTCTGGAAGTATGCAGCTTGCACTTTATCGATGCATTTCTGCCCGCCACAAATGGCAATCATGAACGCGTCTGACAGCCTGTCTTCTTTCAAGCATATATCAAGAGCTTTCTCAAATGAGCCAAGCAGCAGAGCCTTTGTGATATTCCGGTCCGTATCTGGGTCACCCTCGGCGTACAGCTGAAATGGATTGTTTGTTTTCACACCTTTTGTCGCTGCAAGATTGGACAGGAAATTGTCTCCTTCACCGGCTTCATCAAAGAACGAAGAAGGATCCTTTGCGTCGCTTGCGCCCTTAGGCGGTGTTGACGCTTCATTGGATGCTTCATCTTCGGCATTCTGTCCGCTTGAATCCCTGAAACCCAGGTATTCGATGAGGGCCTTCCTTGGGTTGCTCGCTGTCAACGTCTCTATGACTTTCCAATCGGCGATGTCTTCCTCTGTACTGGACTCGGAAATTTTTGACTTGCAGATTCCGGCATAATCGCCCGTTTTGAGGGACTCTTCGAAGTTCTCGGTCTCGGCACTGATCGCAGAATCGATAGAAAATCTGGATATTTTTATTGTTGACCTCCTAGACTTGGGGTCTTTGACGATCTGAGTGTCCGATGGCGCAAATCTCACTATTTTCCCACCAAATGCGAACGATGCCCCGACAGGTCGTTCAAGCCACTTGGGTGCTTTGGGTAAGGAGAAGGTCACGCCTTGAGGCTGACTCTGGGCTTTCGCAAAGAAATCCTCTCCGTCGACAGACTGCCCGGTGGCAGCGCCATTTGAACCGACTTCAGCATTGGTGTTCTGGATGGTGTGCACCACAATTTTTCCATCATAGGATGCAGTCGCAAGGAAGTTGGGGTTATGAGGATTCCACTTGGTCTGGAACGTCCAGTTTGTGACGATAGGGAACTCCCCGAAAACCTGCTCTGTCCGAGGGTTCCAGCAAATCGTCCGGTTATCTTTGCCGCATGAAAGCAGAAGATCACTGTCTTGGGGGCACCATGATATAGAAAGTACTCCTTGCTCGTGTGCTCTGAGAGTTCGCTTGGGGGCGCTCGAATTGCGTAGATCCCACACCAGGATCAGGGGATCCTGGTCGTTGGGTACCGCGGTGGCAAGGCTGGTGGGTTCTTCTGGGTCCCACGCCACGGCGCTGACAGCTTTCCTTCCCAAATTCTGCAGTGTGAGGCTCTCCTTCTTTGCCTTCAGATCCCAGACTGTCACGAAACCTCCGCTGCTGCCGGTAGCCAGGATGTGGGGAACCTTTTTATTCCAATCAAGGGCGTCAAAATCGTCCGATCGGGCACCGGAAGTGCCGAGACGGTAAGGATTGGAGGCATTGCTAAGATCCGTTATATAAAGCTCCCCTCTCGCGCCCGCGGTTGCCAGAAGCTCTGTGCGGAATTGATTGAACTGCAATGACTTGATCGCTCCGCTGTGTTTCGAGGTTCGGGATAAATGCGAGTCTCTGTACACTCTCAGACTGGTTTTAAGCCTTAGTCCAGTGAAGGGGGCTTATTACGTTGCACCGCTGTGCATCTTCCCCGCATCCCAAAGCTCCAAAGCTCCATTCTCGAGACCACCAGCAATGATGCCGCGTTCGTGATCTGCATTAGGCTGGCTCCACGCAATGTCGTAGAACCTGAGGTAGTAGAACGATGAGTGAGCACTTTGAACGAGTGTGACTGGTTTCAACAAGGCCGATGCGAACAAACCTTGATTCAGTGCTCAAGCTCGCCGCTGGCTGTAAATCCTCTGGATTTTCGGCATTGGCGAAACCTAGGTCCCAGATCTCCAATTGAGTCTCGTTCGAGAAATTTGCGTCCACGGCCCCTGCTTTGGTACCGGTAGCGATCCACGGTGATGCTGAATCTGGCGACCAGGCGAATGTTGCAGTCCGAGGGATCTCGCGAAAACCCACCATCGTGATAAGGGAATCAGACACGTTTTCTAATCTGTAAAAGAGAGTGGATTGCGAGAAGAATTGGAAACCAGATGTTGCAGCGGTCGTAATGGAGAACCCCACATCGACTTTGATATCAGACGGCGCATGAGCTTTCCTCTCCCGCCAAAGTTCAAGGTGGCCTCGCTTCCAAGTACCTAGGTACCGTACGCAATGATGCCGTCCGAGGGTTTAGAGCTACATGCTAAGCTTGAACAGGCAGATCGCGCGAGGCTGAGACCGGACTAGCGCCATCAAACGCGTTACATCACAAGTAAACAAAAAGAAGCTCAACCGCGCACCGGGTGGTGGTGCCAACATATAAGGACTTTATACCTCAGCTTTCTGTACCGACACGTCAACAAGCAGATCCCATCAATCGTCCAGACTAATATTCAGGTATTCAGGATACTACATCTGGAGTCTGCCTTTCCATCACGACAAGAATCTACCTCTCAATATACAACGATTGAGAGTCGTACTCAATGCAACAAGCGAAGTCGGATGGCCCGGCGGCCAACGTAAGTTTCTATTCCCCTCGAGTTCTCTCTGTTATTCCCAACAGAGAAGGTTCGATGTAGCCAAGATAGATTGGAGCTCCATAATTGTTGACAACAATTCTCTCCGTATAGCAAGGGCGCCGTCTTCTTGCCGACCTCGATCCGAATGTGCAGCGGGATGCTGCCAGGAATGACACCAAGAAAACCAGCGGCGAAGTGAGCTATGTTCGAAGCGATCTTGCAGACGCGGTGTGCCGGGGTTTCAATGCCCCTGCGGCTAAGCGCACGCATGAGGAGGCAGGCTTGCATGCAGACGACAATGAGGACGAAAGCTCTAGCGACGAGGAGTTTGTCCTTGACCAGGACTGCAACCAGATTCGTCGCAGAATCAACAATTTAATCGATAGCAAGGAGATGATGGTCCGAGAGTTCTGTGACAAGATCAGAGTGAGCTCGAAATCCTACTACGACTTCATGAGGCAGCATGGCCCCTACAAGGGGTCTCAGAGTTCGACGTACTTTGGAGCAGCGCGCTTCTTCTACAAGCGGCAAAAGAAAGGCATCCCTGATCCTAAAAAGCGCAAGACGGGCACGACTACCCCAGCAAAGGCCGGTGGTGAGGCCAACAAATCGGACAAACCAGGTCCTAAAGGGAGTAAGAAAGCCAGCAGCGCCCCCGACCTGAGCGCCATATATCTCGAAGGGCAGGAAGACGATGAAGTGTCTGTCTACGACACCTGCGACGAGATCCGGAGAAAGATAGGCGCTTACCTCCGCCGAGACGGCGTTACGCAAGCTCAATTCATTCGCGACCTGTCCTCGCAATACTATGCGCAGTCCAGAAAGCTGAATGTATCATCACTGACTGCCTTCCGTGGCAAGAAGGGCCCGGTCGCGGGCAACGTCAGTCCTATCTTCTATGCGGCCTATGTCTTCTTCGAGAAACTGCGTATCGCGGAACGAAAGCCGAAGTCAGCTACCCGGAAGGAGATGGAGGAGATCTGGGAAGATGATGGAGGTTTTGATATCAAGAGAGACTACTCGCGGCCATTCATATGTACTGCAGGCTCTTATCCCGTGGTTGATAAGCACGGCGTTTTCAGCATGCACAGGTCTCGCTAGCAGACAGAAGGAGCGGTGTTGGCGAGGCCATGTTTCTTTGGGGTTCTACGTTTCTCTATTGTGATTCTACCTCTTTGTGAGAACACTGCTCCTACATTACTGGATAATGCTGTTTCTTTCTTGGGGCTAAAGCATCCTCTTGTGCGTCTCGGCACAAAAACTATTCCCTGCCAGTTAGTAACGTTGACAGTGACATTGAATGGCAGCTTTGCCGTGCAGATATTGAAACTACGTGCTTTCAAGGGCTTGCCAGGTTGATTCAATATCCGTATCGTACCGTGTTGTACGATCCCATGACTTGCCGACAAGAACGATCAGGTCAAGTCGTGGAAGGAGAGGAGGGGGGCAACAGCAGCCTTAAGTCAAAGGAGATCAACAAATCAGATTGCAACGTATTCGTTGCCCATGTGGAGGCATGCTTGTAAACTCCGCGAGATCATCTCTCTACAGCGACACATTCAGGACATCCGGGGGCTAGCGTTGCCGAATAAGGAATAGCCCGGCTCAATCTAAGACGCTATCTCCGGCGCTGCCCATTGGGCTCTAAGTCTTCAAGGTTCCAAAATTATGTTTCGTACGGAGTAGACTTAAACCTTCTATCCATGTCAACACCTTCTCGCTCATAAAATGTCCGATGCTTCAAGGCTGAAAGCTACAGTGTACGTGGGAGGCTTAGACAATGCCGTCACAACGGAAACCCTCCATGCAGCTTTCGTGCCTTTCGGGGAGATAGCCGACATCTCGCTTCCCAAGCCGGACCTCCCCTCTTCGACGGATCCGCATCGTGGATTCGGATATGTAGAATTCGAGCTGGCAGCTGACGCGAAAGAGGCCATCGACAACATGGATCAGAGCGAGCTGTACGGGAGAATCATCAAGGTAGCGGCAGCGAAACCGCAAAAGGAGCAGAACGAGGGCCTTGGGAGTAAGACTGCTATTTGGGAACAGGTGCGGACAGTCGGTATCATGCGCCCTGAACGGGGAAGATTAACCGCTTGACAGGAGGGATGGCTGGCGAAACATGCAGTCAGCGCAGAGGATCGATTGGCAGCTGACCAGGGCACTGCAGAAGTGGTGGAAGCAGCGCCCGACCCGATGCAGGGACTGGAGGAGTTGGACGTAGCCGGACCAAAGCCAGCATGATCACAGCACATGGGCGTGAAGGCATACACTGTTGAATTGGATCCGCTAGGCCTCACTTAACAGATTTTCTGCGCGAACAAATACACCCCCCACCGTCAACTCGAACTCTCGGCTTGGTACACGGACAGAAAAACACCACAACTTCAGGACGCATTATTTATTTTGTCCACCCGAACGTGTCAGCCGCAATGTCTTGTCCCTCACAAGCGAATGCCCTAGAGAATAGAAGGCGGCTCCGACAGCGACGCTTGATGCAAGTCAGAATGGAACCGGCTTCGGACCTGAAGTGCAAACCTACCCAATGACGATACCTGGACAAGGCGAATCATGAGCGAGGTACACCACGATATCATGGAGGATCGGGCCACTTACCGAGGGGAATGAGTTCTGGAGGAATCTTCTTGAGGGTTCGTAGGCGCTGTGAAATTGTATGTGCTGCGTAGAGAGTAGGCAATCAATATGAGGACCGATTAAAAGGACAGGGCATCAAAGAATTGAACGCACCGCTGTGCTCCTCCTTCTATTATACTGTTAGTTTAGGCGTTCGCATGTCCTAGCTTGTGATACTGACCGGCATTGGCCGCCACAATCGGCTTGTTGGTTGCATAGCGAGGAAGCGCGTAGGTCGCATGTTGAGGCGGCGTGATGGGAACATGATTGTCGGTATGAGGATGGTGGAGAGAGATGGAGGAGTGACGGCTGCTCGTTAATGGTCTTCTGGCCGTTGATGTCAATGTGAGGTTGAAGAAGCCAAGGCACGGACCAGCTCTCATGACGCCAAGGCTCGATAGTTGTAGCAGGAGGCGACGTCAACTCAACCTTCACTCGACACCTCTCAACCGTAAAACTCGAGACGTAGCTGCAATGTCGGACGACGAGGAGCGCGTCACCAAGCCCTTCAAGTTTGTGACTGGTGAGATCACATATGCGCAAGAGTCTTCACTTTTGATGCGAGTGCTAATCCGTAATATCTTCTAGCCGGTACGTATCTTGTCAATGATTTCAGCATCCAGATGTCTACACTGCCGGACAATTGCCCCAGCGTTGCACGACGAGTCTCTACAGTCTTGCGGTCGTCAATCTAGAAATGTGAGAGGCATACTCACACGTTGAGCCAGGTTTCGACGCCCGCTTTCCGAACCAGAACCAGTACGTGAGACGCTTCCGGCATCCTCTGTTAGCACACAGTACTCACACATCGCAGGACCAAACACTGCTGGCAAAACTACGTCGACTACCACAAATGCATTCTCGCTAAAGGCGAGGACTTCAAGCCGTGTCGCCAGGTACATAGCGAGCTGCATCCCTGCCCCGTGACGGAGCGAACTGCTAATGACGAGGTCCAGTTCCTTCTTGCTTACAGGTCTTTGTGTCCCAGCGCGTGGGTGCAGAGATGGGATGACCAGCGAGGTGAGTAGACCTCCACTCAGGAAGCGTTGTCAAAGCAGTTGCTGACCGACGTCAGAAAATGGAACATTCCCGGCCCGCCTGGATCCCTAGGATTAAGATATAAGCGTTTTCCAGCCGAGGCCTACGGAGCGCGAACATAATGCTCTAGGGACCTGGGCTTTATTGTACTCTATAGAAACTGATAAGCTGTTCCTTGTCGAGCATGATGAGTTAGTGAAGGACACAATGAACACAGCGGCTTGAAATATCAGCCAGATTTTGATACCGGTGTTTTAATGTCTAACAATGCATTGTTCAAGGCTCCACAGGTTCAAGTTAATCGTGCATACGCCTGAGCAGGAGGCGAATAATATCACACCAGTATGTAGGTATCTATGGTCGCGTCGCGTCACTTTCGACTCAAGCTTTGTAGAGCGTATCTAGGAATCCCTTCGCCAACTCTACCACGATGCTCTTGTTCGGTATGCTGCCAGCAACGCCATACAAGGCGGCTGTGTCGCCCTTCTTGACAATCCCCTTCCTACCCTTCCCTTCCGCGATGCGCCGGACCTCCCGCTCCCTCAGCTCCGTCACGACCTCCGTCAGCTCGTGGATGAGCGTATCCATGGAACTGACAATCGGCAACGTCACCGCCACGTGGACGGCAGGCGGATTCTGCAGCGCATTGAGGTGCCAGCCACGGGCCGTCATGGCATCAGCCACGTCGTATATGTCGAGCGCCGACGCCGTGAAAGCCACCACGCTGACGAGCGGCCGACCAATGACCTTCAACTCCGACGCGAGCACGGGCTCTTCGGCGATGGCGACCTCAAGCCGCTTGGCGGCGCCCACGATCGCGTGGCAGGCCTTGACGTAGCCGGCCTCGCCGAGCGACATCATGCTGGCCCAGCAGCCGGCGATGAGCGCGCCAGGCCGGCTGCCGCCCATGCCGGGCGAGCCGTAGACGCCACCGGACCAGTCCGGCGAGATGAAGTACTGGTGGGCGCGCAGAGACGCGGTGCGGTAGACGACGGTGGAGCTGCCTTTGGGCGCGAAGCCGTACTTGTGCGTGTCGCAGCTGATGCTCGTGACGCCCTTGAGGCGGAAGTCAAACGGCTCGGATGGGAAGCCGGCCTTCTCCAGGAAAGGGACCAGGAAGGATCCGAGGCAGCAGTCTACGTGCAGCAGGACCCTCTTCCGGAGCGCCAGACGAGAGAGGGCACCGATGTCGTCGATGATACCATGCGGATAGTTTGGAGCCGAGCCAACGAGAAGGATGGTGTTTGAGTTGATGAAGCGACTGACGGACGGAATGTGGACTTTGTATTGGGGCGACTTGCAGGGCACTATATGTACACGGATCTTGAAGTATTGCCCAGCCTTGTGAAAGGCTGGATGTGCGGTTTCGGGGATGATCCTGACACACGTTAGCTCCGAAAGAACAATCAGCACAGAGTCAACATACATCTCGGGCTCTGTGACGCCTCGGTCAGCACGAGCCTGATTCCTGGCACTCAAGCATGCCATGAGAATAGACTCTGTGCCTCCACTCGTCGTCACACCCGCCGCGCCTTCTGGCGCGTGATACATGGCTAGAACCTATCGAAAAAATTAGCATAGCAGCAAGACGTCTGTGAGCGCGTACCTACCATAGCAACAACCTCAGCCTCCATCTTCCGCACCCCAGGAAAGACGTCTGGGTGTATGGGATTGCCGACGGCAAACTTCCCAAACGCCTCAGTCTGGAGCTTGAGCAGCTCCTCGCCGCCGTGATAGACCGCCCCACTGACTCTGCCGTCCTCCCATCTCGTGTGCTCCATCTCCGCCAGCCGGGTGAGCTCCGCCTTGACCTGGTCCTCCGTCCAACCATCTGCCGGCAGGGCCAGGTATCTGTTGACGCCCGGTCCGTGCGCCACGAGCTTGTGCTCCATCTTACCGATCGCTTCTGATATCTGCGCCCGGACCTTGTTCCGCACGCCCGGCATCCGAAGGAAGAGGCCGTAGCAGGCGCGGCGGAGGGTGGCATAGCTGTCGAGGATGGTGCCGGTGATGCCCCGGCCTTTGAGGAGGTGGTAGGCTTTTCGCGTCCATCGGAAGAGAAACAAGATGAAGACTATGTTTCTCAAGCTGAATTATGGTAAGCATTAGCAACTTCGTCATTGAGGCGGAAAGGTCAAGTGTCGACGGTGAGCATACATCTCGATGTTTAGGGCAAAGAGCTGGCCGCGCGGAGACGACTTGCGGGCCGCATAGGTCTCTCGTAGGCTGACGGGAAGCCTGGAGGAGCCCATGATGATTGTCACGATCTAATAGACCTGGAGCAAGTTGAACAAAGCATCTGGAGAGGCTATGGAGTGGTCCAAGGTCTCGCAACCGGCCATATAAAGCCACCGGAGCTGTCAACATTGAACGTCAGGCCCGCCCACATGCGGCAAGATCCGGACGAACCTCGGCAGTAACGGCGCCCGGGCCCCTCGGGATCCTGGTCTGGAATCTTTAGATCTCCACCTGGGGCCAGGGCTCCAGGCTTGGTGCGCACGTCCGTAACTGGCTCAGCTTCGTCAATTGATCGCTCTTGATCTTCTTAGATCATATTGCATGTAGTCTTACAGAGTCACGATTTCACTTTGCAGTCGGATGAGATGGACGTGCCCGTCCCCGGCTACGGCGTCATTTATCCTCATGTCGCACAGATCGCGCGACATGGAGACGGCGCGGAGTACAGCTTTCCAAGGCGTGCGTGATGATTATTCTCCTAACCTATGATATCGCAAGTGCGCAGACATCGCGAATTCGGGCATCCCGGCACCACATTCGCTGCAGAAAATCAAAGTGGCTTCGTCGTTGGGATCGTCTTCTAGTTCCCACTCGTCATAATCGCCCGTCGTGGGAGTTCTTTGCGCAAAGGCATCATGTGCGCTCGAGCGGATGGAACTATCCTCACCGCTAGCGCTGCTTGCGTTGCGGCTCAGAATCGCAACGCTCGCAGCGTCAGCTTCTGGCGATGGCACGTCGGGAGCGATGTCTCGATCCTCAACTCTCCACTGCTTGAGAACAGTGTCCTGCCGCTTGAACATGTCGCCAATATCGCGGCCCACCGCGCCTTTGGACTCGCTTGCCGTCTCCGCCATATTGGTTACGGCAACGTTGAGTAAGCCCAGATCCCAGCCACTTCGCTCCGGGTGGAGCTTTCGAAACAACGGGACCAGTACTTCGGTCGTCAGTTTCTGTGCGAGCATGTCGACGGGTTCCTGCCAGGTAAACATAAAGTTCGGCACAGCGGTCGAACGGGAGATGCGCCCAACGCCTCGATTTCGGGTCCCATCTGTGTTCGGAGGTGGCCGAGGCAACGTGGAGAGCCGCAGGGTCTTGGGATATGCTAGCCATCGTCGTGAATCGGTCATTACGAGCTCATCGTCGTTGCTAGCATCACGCTCTGCGGCGTTCGACTCGGCATGATGATCGTCATCGGTAAGGTCAGCGTACATTCGCTTGACAAGACTCTGCGACAGCATCTCCAATTCCACAACGACGCGATCAAAGCTGTCGAGCCGCCCGTAGCTATCCTCAATGCTGATTTGCCGGGGTACTTGTCGAGCTTGCGAGACTTCGGTGTCATCGACCCCATGTAGCAAGCACCATACGGTGTAGCCAATGCCACGGTGCGTTCCCGGACCGCTCAGCAGTACGTCGAGTTTCTCAGGACCTATACCGGGCAGGCTTCTTACGTCTTTGACGGTTACCTTGTCCACAGCGGACAAAGGTATTCCGTCATAGCTGAACTCGATCGACCGCTGGAGGACGTACTCTCTGATCTTGTGGGCTATCTTGCAGCCGATGCGTGGGATTTTGCCGACCTCGTGCTCGTCCACGAATGAGATGACGTTACTCTCACGTTCATCTGTCGACAGATAAGGCGGCAAGAGCGTTGTTTGACCTCTAGGTTTGTTCATATTCCCGACCAGCTTGGACAGCAGTTTGGAAGTTGATATGCCTACGGTGGAAGTGTACGTTTTGGTCTCCTCGAGCCGAACACGCAGATGTTGAGCAAGATGAGAACCGAGACGTAGACGCAAGCCTAGGTCCGTGTAGTCATTGCCGCGTTCCACAGAAGAGAGGTGCAGGGGCTCGGGCGGATACGTGTGACCCGCGAATTTTGTGGCATCGAATGCGAATCCCGCAGTAGGGTCCGTCCTCGACAGGTGGAAAAACGAGTCCGAAAGGCAGTTGGAGTTGAGAAGGTCAACGTTGTGGTCGACCATGTCCGTGACATCCAACCATACCTGGTTGATGGCATCTCAGTTTCGCCTGAACTCTCCCACAAGCCGGCCAAACGATACACACACCTCGTCAAAGCCGAGCCTCTCCGCTCTGCCATTCCACGAGAAGCTCCGCAGGAAGTTGTACAGCTCCTTGGAGGCATCGCGGAAGCGAGTGAGGTCTTCCCCCAGCACGATTACGACGTCTGGACAGATCTTCCTTGCGTCTTTGATGAGCTGCAGCTTATACAGACCCTACACGAGCACATATCAGAATCATCGTCGGAAACCGGTGTGCGCTTATCGTCTTTTGTCTCAACGGGCAAGGGCGTACCCGTCGTCGGGCCTCGTAGTTGCACGTGACGATGATGTGCTTCTGCTGGACCGCGAGTGGGAGCGACCTGAGGGCTGGATTCTCGGCCATGAAGACGGCGCAGTAAAAGCAATCTGACAGTCAGGTCAGAGTTTGACATTCTGGCTGTTGCGAGTTCCGTCTCAGATACCATAGTCCTAGAGGGCGATCATACAGTCAGAGGAAGTATTGATGGTGTGACAGGATTTACGGCCGCGTCGCGACCTTGAAGCCACGTTCACTCAGCAACCTTGGGAGTTAAAAATACAGCTAGATGGAATTTGCACGCAGACTTACAAAATGGAGGATTATTCGGTTGTCCTTACGCGCGGGCAGCTGACGATGCTGTCGCAATGCCATAGCTAGGTCGTCCTATGACATTTTATGGCTTTTATGGCTTCTGTACGAGGAAGATCCAACAAATGTGTGGTGAGGGAGAAACAAGCCCGAGTTTCAAACAGTGTTTGGTCTTCTTGCCGAATGTTCCGTTTTGACAAGTCCACGGGTTCCAGAGGGTCCTGATGTATGAGGCACTGTCCTCCAAGTACAGGTACAGGTACTACCTATTTCGACCTCATACAAGCCTATCCAAAATTCTCCCGTCTCCATCTTGAAGCGTTTCTGCTCTCGAGTTGCTCGTACGCCAGGACACGTCTGACTGATTGATACGTTGAGAAGAGATCAGCGACTTCTGCTCTGCGCTCTTTCCGATCGAGCTTTCAGCTGTTGCAAATGCAGCGAGTTGCAGAGGGCTTTCCGTACTCCTACGCCGCCGACGGCACGACGCAAGATGCCTTCTGTATGCGGGATCTTCACTGTATGGCGGCAGGGATCACAGACGAGGGATCGTGGCCTTATTGGATGCCGGACTGTCCGAACGTGGAATACGGCCAACCGCCGCGCGAGGTTGACGCTATCGAAAGGGAGTCTGGAGGGATTGGGGCGAGGCTGCAGGGTTGCATTACCTTCCACGCCTTCGAATCAGGGCCTACCTGCGAACTCACGCCTCTCGTTTCGGCAAGTCGATACTTTGATTTTAGATCTCTCCACTCAGTCTCCAGCTGCAGGCCGGTCTCTCATCGAGCGCCGGAAACGACAATGAGCAAACGAGCTATTTATAAGTAAGAGCTTTGCCGATTATGCGGAGCAGTCAGCACTGGGCACCCTCTGAACACCAGGATATGGGAGACGCGTATATATTCAATATCATCATCAGGTCCCGTCGAGCTACAGTATCATGCCCCCAAGCGAAGAGAGGCCTTTCGTCCAGTTGAGGAGCTAGCTGAGCATAAGGAAGCAGGTTGGGGAAGTACGAGTACCCAGGACGAAGTCGTGCAGATGCAGGCGGCATTGACGGAAGCGTAGGAGATGATTGGCGACGAGAGCGCCTATCGGAGGAGCGAGTTGCGCAAATGGCAAACGTTCAACGCCGCAAAGACAGGGAGGCACAGAGGATAAGTCCCAGTCCCGGGTTTTGGCCTGCAGCAGACCGGCTCCTCCTTCCTCGACTTCCTGCGATCCAGAGGAGCAAAGTACCGACGGCATGCGATCCATCCATGGATGAGGTTTCCCGAGGTCTATCCATGCCCATGGATGGACATACCACAGTATACGGAGTACTTGGGTACTTGGGTACTCGATGTTCCGTACCTGCCGGCGCGAAAGATGTAAAAAAAGAACGCAGCAGTCGCAAGTACCTCGGTACCCCTCCTCCACCATCTGGCTGCTCTCCACCTCCATCACCACTTTATCACCCCTTCCCTTCCCCCATCCCATCCCTCCTTCTCTTCGACTTCTCTTCTGCTTCGTTCTCCTCTTTTTCTTGTCCTGCTTCTACTCTAGTTCAACTTCTCCTCCCCAGGTGGTGTCCTTTCTTGCTTGTATTCACACCCCTTTAGCTCCGCTCCTCTGTTTCTCGTTCTCTTCATCAGACAGCCTCGACCACGTCATTCAGCCGGCCCTGCTGACGGTCATACAAGCCCGTTTGGGAAGTCTTTCCAATCTTGTCTCTCGGCGTCAGGCGCTTTGCCTCATCAGCGCACGCGGCCCCCTCCCTCTTCGCTCTCTTGCGCCACCCGCAAGCCGATTCAGAACCTTGGAAAGGCCGACTTCCACTCCCTCTTCTTCGACCAGCAAACTCTTCTCCCAATATCAGACGGTTGAAAATCTCACGTTACCCACCTGGGTGTTGGGGAGATCATCCGTCGTCCAAGTTCCCAACCGCATTTTGTGCGCATCTACGTACATGCACACTCCCGTCAAGGGCTGAGCAGTTCGTCTTCGGTCGTCCGCTTCCCCACACCATCGTGTCTCTCTCCTCGCATCCTCTTTGGCGGGGTCATGGAGATATGACCATCATCATTAGCCCATTCGAAAAGAGAACGCCTCCTCACCAAAGCACATGACGATGCTCGCTCTCATCACGCCCATGTCCCGTCCTTGTTTGCATCAGCTGGAGTCGCCCTCATCTCCTTCTTCTACCTCGTCCTCTGCCATGACCGCTGTCGCCGCCTCCGTCTCCTCTCCGTCCTCCTCGTCTGCGACTCTCACGCTTCTCACTCCCTCTCGTCTTGTGAGCCAACCAGGCCCGCACACGTCCCCACGACGACCGAAACTCTCACTCAACACCGAAACCAACTCGGCTCGGACCTTTGGCAAGGGTTCCACCAGCTTGACTGTCGATGCGCTCTCGGCGGCGTCGCCAACCTCCAGAAACACCTTCAGTAACGCCTACGACGTGTCGCAGCAGCAGCAACAGCAGCAGCAACAGCAGCAACAGCAACCCTTACCATCGTCTCCCGCCAGACCAGCGAAGCCGCGACTCTCGATCAACAGTGCGATAGCGCACCGTAGCTCGCTGACAGCGCCCCCTTCCGCTCAGCCACACACTCCCACCCTGAGCGCCATCTCCGCCGGCTCCTCTTCGTCTTCGCTGTCCTCGGCCGGATCGGCCATCCCAGAGACGCCCTACCGACAGAGCCATAACCTGCGCTCCATCCTCTCCAACGGCCCGTTTCCCACATTCTCTGCTCGCACCGGCAGGATGTCCGCCTTCTCCACCACCCGCCCGATCTTTCCGCCCACGAAACGCGTCAGCTTCCGCAGTCCCCTAGCCGAGGAGATCAAGACGACCAAATATACCCTCGCACACTCCGACCTCGCCGCCTCCTGCTCGTCCGGCTCCACAGTCTCGTCGCTCGCGTCGGTCTCACCACCGAACGCCGGCTCCTCTTCATCGCCGCAGCCATCCACCGGCCCTGCGTTTCGGTCTGGCTCTCCCGTCCGGCCCCCGCCCGCCCCGTCAGACCACTCCGACCACCAGTCGACCGCGGCTGCCGGTGTGTCGTCACCGCGCGTGGGCGGCAAGCGTGACTCTTCCGAGTCCGACGACAGCGATAGCGACGTGTGCCCGCAGACGCCCATCGCTGGCCGGCGCAAGCGGCGGCGCGAGTGGGTCTGGACGCTCGGCCCCATAGGCAAATCGTCGCCCACTTCCTCGACGACTGCCTCTCCTACCTCGCCGGCACCGGCTGTCCGGCACGAGTGAGGCGCCATATTCGCCGCCGAAAGGACTCTGGTGTGAGCCACCCCTGCATTGAGTCTGGTTGCGTAACGGAAACTGGAACCTTCATAATGAAGGCGCAGGAGTACGCACGACCTCGGGTCGGGTCTGGGTTAGGTAGGGACGGCGTTTGTTAAACAAGGGGGTTTTCTGGGCCAGCATTTCAGGCGTACCGGTCGACTGGGAGGCTTAGGATCGCTTCTGCGGCGTCCAACGCAGGGTTCGATTTCAATTTCGCATTGGCTCGACGACGTGACTGCGGCAAGCAGTTGTGGACAGAGGAGCTTGACATGTTTATGGGGGTATATATCGTTATGCGGTTCCGACTCTGCATGGTCGCTTGTGTCGTTTCCTGGTTTTTCAGTGGGAAGCGGCTGATGCTCATATTTTACTGCTGAACGGGTTAGCCGGTAGATACCACAATAGCAATATTAGAGTCCTCCAGGGCTCGTCGAGCATGCGCTGACGAGACCGGATGACGATATTTTCAGAAGTGCAAATCCGATTTATGAGCGATATTGTAGACTTCGGTGCCGTGGAGCACTTGCTGTCCATCGTATATTCACACATAAGTATGCTTTTCACTGATTTATATGCTTCAATGTATAGGCCATAGAACAACGCGAATCCAAGAGTCGCGAGCCAATCTACTACTGCAGCGTTCCTCTTCTTCTGTTGTCCAAACTGGCAACCTCTTTCTCGACAACGCCATGTGACGACCGCTCACGGCCTGCCACCGTCGGTCAGAACCTCCTGTCCGACAAGACTCCTGCCACGCGTGTCTGAGTGAGGGCAGCAGCAGTCATCCCCGGACCGCGTCCGCGTTTGCTTTCTGCCAGGAAGTCACATACCTGCAACGCGGACTGCTTATGTCCTGAGACGAAACATATATTTTACCTCTATCACCACGCCCTCTCAGCCTTCCCCACCCCCATCAACCCGACCAGCAGCACGCGTCCGCGCCAGCCCCTCGCGCGCATAGTAATCCATCGGATAGACCCCCTCACTCTCCGTCTCCCAATCCTCCCTGACGCCGAGCGCAACAAGCGCCTCATACGGACTCAGCAACGGCCTGGGAAACGCATAGCCCCAATCGATGCTGAGCCGGGGACACGCGACCTGGACCCATGCGCCGACATCGCTCATGCGCGCGAGCGTGCCCGGGAAGATCTCGCTGAGCAGCAGCGTGACGACGCGGATGCCGCGGGCGCGCGCGGCGTCCGCCACCAGCGCCAGCGTGTGCGGGTTGCCCTGCCGGCCCAGCGCGCCCAGGATGAGGCCCCAGACGCGGGCGTCGCGTGCCGTCGCGATGGCCGTGCGGCGCTGCGTCTGCATGTCGGAGTGCGCGTAACGCTCGCGTGTGAGGCGCCGCGAATACGGGTCGTAGCGGTAGGCGGGCAGGGTGGGGTTCGCGATCATGGCGGATTCGAGGTGGAAGCGGCCGTCGCCGATGTAGAGAAGGGCGGATGGGGTGGGGGTGGGGTTTTTGGGGGTTTGGGAGGAGGGTTTGGAGGAGAGTCGGGGCGCGGTGCAGCCTAGGATTTCGCCTTTGCTGAGGGGCGCGATCTGCGGGATGATGATGGTGTAGCCGGCGCGCTCGAGCTCGGGCTTGACTATGTGTAGTGTTGCGTTGAACTGTATCGTGCCCACCGTCGCGATGGTGGCGCCCGGGGGAAACGCGTTGGTGACCGTGGTGAGCAGATGCGCCGTGTCGACGGAGATGCTGACGAAGATGTAGAGCGTCGCGATCTTGGTCACGTCGACGGGGATCAGGCAGCTGTGGGCATAGTGGACGAGCAGATCGCAGCCCAGCGCTCGGGCGGTGTAGTCGTCGATGCAGCAGGCGCCGTAGGTCACGTCTCCCATGATGAGCGTGTCGGTGCCCGGGCAGAACCGCGTCAGGATGTCGGAGATGGTCGTCGCGAACATGAGGAGGCCCTCGGGAAACTGCAGCGCAACCTTCTTCGCTCCCGAGCTGCGGATCCGGTGGATGGTCTTGTGGATCTCGAATGCGTAGTTGGGAGGGAGCAGTTCGATTGCGGCGTTGATGTCAGCATCGTTGAGGATGTCCGCCGGTATCTGGTTGACTGTCCGGGCTGCCCTTCGAGGTTGAGCCACTGCGACATATATCAGCATTCTGAGAAGATTGAAAAGGGTCAGACTGTCCTGTCCACACCTTGCACCGCGCCGGCAGTCTCGATATTGTCGGCCGGACTCTTCGTCGTGGCGTTGTCTGTAAATGCTCGTTTTCCCACAAATCTCCTTCGAGGCTGCTTCATCTGCGTAGTAGCTGCGTCTCCCACCAAATCCATGGAGGGAGCTTTCGAACTGCCGTCGTGACTGACATCCTCCTTTCGGGCCACCTCCATGGCGCAGATTGCCTTTCGTCTTTGGCAGCCTCCGTAGGTAGAGCTTGGAAGACCTGAAGCTCGACTGTCAAAGAAAACTGCAGATCCCCCGCAATGGCCACAGCCGAGGCTAAGCGCCGTCAACGTTGATCTCAAGCTCTCAGCGTCTTGCGACTTTTCCGCACGGATGCTCTTGACGCTGTCCCTCACCGGCATTCTCACACGAATGGCATCTCCGGAGTGGGCCAGCAGCAATGTCTTCACGAACAGCTCTCCTCCGCGCCGCACGTCTTATCCTTCGTCGAGACTGCGCGTGCTGTCGTCGCGGACTGGCCACGGCGGCAGCGGCGAGCCGGTCCTCGGACCAGGTGCGCATAGTCGAAGTCGGACCTCGCGATGGCCTTCAGAACGAGAAGCAGAGCATTCCGCTGGCAACAAAGATTGAGCTGGTGGAGAGGTTGGCACAGACGGGGTTGAAGACTATCGAGGCTGGTTCTTTCGTCTCACCCAAGTGGGTGCCACAGGTGCGTATGATGAATGACCATCTTATCGTGCAAGTTTGGCTTTCGATTGCTCGGAGTTTCTGAGGCAGTGATATTTGAATTACTGAGTGGTCAGGAGGCTTACCGCTGATGTCTGTTTATTGATGCAGATGGCCAACTCGTCTGAAATCCTTGAAGACATCCTCCGCAGCCCTCCACCGGCTCCGCATCCTGTCCTTTACCAGTTCCTGGTTCCCAATGTCAAGGGACTGGAGAATTTTCTAAGAGTGAGCAGTGATCTACGAGATACGGACACAAAGCAACAGCGGCTCAGCAGCAACGACTACGATGCATATCCAACTCCTCCCGATTCCCCATCCCTCAATGGCAGCCCATCCGCACCGATTGCCTCTCCCCAAGATCCCAATGCCACGCCATCTGGCTCCCCCGGCGATACCGAGTCCTCGTCGGCACCTACAAGTGGAAAGCCCGATATTGAGGTCTCCATCTTCACCGCTGCCACAGAGTCATTCTCGCAGAAGAACACAAACTGCAGTATCGCAGAATCGCTCAACCGCTTCAGGCCGGTAATAGACCTTGCAAAGGAGCGCTCCCTTGGCGTGCGGGCATATATATCGGTCGCGCTCGGCTGCCCGTACGAGGGCCCGAATGTGGATCCGCACAAGGTGGCCTCGCTGGCCGCCACTCTGCTGGAGATGGGCGCCGACGAGATCTCCATCGGGGATACGACGGGCATGGGCACGGCGGCACGAACGTCCGAACTGCTGCGCGTGCTCAAGGCGGCCGGCATCAAGGAGGAGGATCTGGCGCTGCATCTGCACGACACGTTCGGCCAGGCGCTGGTCAACGCCGCCGTGGGTCTGGAGCATGGCATCCGCACCTTCGACGCTGCGGTCGCGGGGCTCGGTGGCTGTCCGTTCAGCCCTGGTGCTACGGGCAACGTTGCTACGGAGGACATGGTCTACTGCTTTGAGAGTCTGGGTGCGACGACGGGTGTGGACCTGGATCGGCTTGCGGAGGTGGGCGACTGGGTATCAACGAAACTGGGACGACCGAACGAGAGCAGGGCTGGCAAGGCAACACTTGCCAAGCGTAAACTGAGAACAAAGCAAGAGCGTTAAGACGTTCAGCCCTGTTGAAAAGAGTAACACAGACTGTAATTGTACCTAATCATATAACCTCAATGATAGCGACGCCTGCACATACACGAGGAGGTTGCAACGACGACAGTGAAGTCTGAATGTTAGGGCTTGAAACGCTACAGAGTCCACTTACCTTCATGAAGGACACCGAGTCGCAAAAGTGTAAGCCGAAACACACCCTATCAACGAGGAGAAGCAGGTTAGCTATCATCTCCATGGAACTACAAGTGTAAAGAGCGGAGCAATATTAGAGTCGGATCCGACATCCAAGGAAGTTGGCGTTCAATGCACTCTCTATGTGGGTTCACGGCGAGAGGCTAACGTGGAAACTGCGAATGTGGTACAGGTTTTCGTCATATAGACTCTGTTGTGGAGGTGCTGCTCGGAGGACATCGAATATGTACTCACCAGTATGTTCCTGACGTAGCGTGGGAAAGTCACGTTAGTGGTGGTTAGGTATCTGGACTGGCCGCAGATGGAGTTGTTGAATGTGTCGGTGGCATGAACGAGCACCTGCAAGATGGGCACCAGTCAGCGTTGATGCACAGGCTCGGTCAAGGCGAAATCGGTGGAAGTGGACCATGTGTCAGACAAGTATACTGGCTAGTAGCAGACCACTTCAAGTGGCCCGAAAGGCTGATTTCTTCAAGGGCGACTCAGCTGGGAAAAGAAGACATGAATATGTGATTGTCATCCTTCGAGATGAAGATGAGGCAAGTTTCATCTCCGACGAGCCATGCAAAGCAGGGTTAACTCACAGTGTCACCATCAGTAGCTACCAGTGTGCGTCAAGGCCTGTATATAACGGCCATGGTTGTATGAAGAGCGAGGAAGCTGGACTGAGTATGAAGGCTGTGTTGGTGGTTGAAGTGTTGATTGTGGGTTGGAGAAAATGAAAATGGAGGAGCACCGAAAATTTATGGAGAATGCCTGCTTACATAATGCTCGTAAAGAGATTTCAAAACAGCGCGCCAAGCGTAAAATTGCCCTGTTATGGTCCAGAATCGGATGATCACGGGCCGGCCCAGATTGGGACAGCAGGGCAGGGCAAGGCAATCTACACATATCGAATCCCTCATCTCCATCCACTCAACCCACCAAAGCATCATCCCCCCGACTACCCTTCTCGTTGGCTGTGCGATCGCAACTCGCGTCTCTGCCATTCTTATCCTCTTCTTGGATATGTAGTCTTCGCGTCTCTGCTCTGGCATTGCTCGCGACGTGGTGGGACCTGCACGCTGACCCCATTCTTCCGAGTTTTCCATCCCACTCTTGTTTTGTTGCTCTTCCGAAAACCCTCAAGACGCTTTCGCGCCGACCGAAACGAATGCGCGAGACAAGTCCCACAGTCGTTGCTGGAACCTGTCACGGCCGGCAGCGATTCTCACGCCGTCTTCGGTAGCCTACAGGCCAGCCGCGCCCGTGTCGCCGCCTCCGCAGTCATACCAACCTACCTTCTACCGTGGCATCGACTCGCCTTCGCTCAGACAGCCTACGCCACACTCTCGCATACCCACAACGCTCTCGTCGCGTATTCACTCGACGTCGACAATCAAGCTTGTGCCATTCATGTCCCCCGACGCTTGAGTGTCTCCAGTCGCAGCAGCAACGGAACGTTTGACCATATACCAGCATCGAGCGCAACCGACACCCAATACGAACTCGAAGTGGGACCTCCCTCTTTCTCGGACAGACCTCTACTCGCGCTTTCGGACGCCTTGTTGGGAGCGGTGCATTTGGGATATCCTGTTTCTGGGATAAGGTTCTCGAGAGTCGAGTTTGCCCAAGGGACCGTGTAGGAGCCATCACGCGCTCCTCCACCCCATAAGAAGGCAAGATGATGGCCGCCCATGCTACCGGTCTTCAGCACTCGGGGATGCCCTACGGGCAGGCGATGGGACCCGGACATGCGCAGGCCGGCGGGCAACCGATGGGTCAACCGTTGCAGATGCATCCGGGCGTTTCAGGACCTAATGGGCCACACGTCACCCAAGGGGCTCCCATGATGGGAGGAATGCAAGCCGCAGCAGGACGACCGGGACCTGGTGGACCGAATGCCCATGCGCTGTCGCATTTGACTCCGCAGGGTCAGATGTTCCAGCAGCAACACGCCATGCAACAAGCGAGTAAGTGATTTTTTCTAGTCTCCCTCATCTGCACGAAACGATAGGCTCTTCACGGTCTCTGCATCTCGCCATATTTTTTACGTGACATGGTTGGCGAGCCGGATAATCGTCGCGGGCCCTTGTGCCCACGGCAGGTGCACACCGCTCTCGTGGGATCTCTCGGAGCGACTCGACCCTTCCATAACCGAGGTCTGAGCTTCGTTACGAGACTCCAGACAACCGCAGTCGCCGATTTCCTGAGAGAACCGGCCAACTGCGTTATTCTGACACAGCATGTCCGTAACATTTGCCCTCTGGCGTCAATCCTTTGCCCACTTCTGTTACCAGTGGTCAAAGACACCATCGTCGCGGAGACTGATAGAGGCCATTGGAAACATTTATCAGGCCAATTTCGAGGCTGCTCTTGACGCTTTTGTTCTCAGTACCGGTTGCGCTGTTGAACTGAATTGGACTGACGTTACCGTGCTCTTTCACGATTATATAGTGGCCAACCCTCACCTTGCTCTTCAGCATCAACAGCAGCAGACACTGCTGCGCCAGCGATATATACAGCATCAGCAGCAGCAACAGCAGCAGCAGCAGAATGGCATGGGCATGGCTTTCGCCAACGGTCCCCAACCTGGGCTGTCTGCTCAGCAGCTTGCTGCGATGCAGGCCAATCCTAATCTACAAGCCGTGAATCTCCCTGCGCACATCCAACAACAACTACACCAACAGCAAATGCGGCAGCAGCAAATCCAAGCTCATCATCAGCAACAGCAACAACAGCAGCAGCAGCAGCAGCAGCAGCAGCAGCAGCAACAACACCAGCAACAGCAACATCAGCAGCAACAACAGCAGCAGCAGCAGCAGCAACAACAACAACAACATCAACAGCAACAGCAGCAGCACCAACACCAGCAGCAACAAGCTCTGGCGCAACAGATGGGAATGCAGCATGCTGTGTCACAAGCTGGTAACGCTGCGTCGCACGCTCTGCAAGGTCAACAGAGTCAGCCAGGGCAACCTGGTGCCGCGCGGCCGCAGGCTCAAATGGGAGGAGGCAATGATGGCCAGGGCACACCGGGACCGCCAACGCAACCACCAATACAACCGCCGCAGGGTCAGCAGCAGCAGCAGGGTCAGCCACAACCCCAGCAGCCGCCCACGCAACAGCAGGTTCAGCAGCAGGTTGCGCACCAGCACCAGGCGCCTCCATCCCAACAGCAGCAGCAGCAGCAGCAAGCTGCTCAACAGCGCCAGCACCAAATCGCTACTCAGCAGCAGCTTGCCATCATGAGACAGCAGGGAGAGGGCCGGATGAGGGGAAGCACAATGCTGAAGCTCATGCAGTTTGCGGATCACCTTAGCCGATTCTATTCCGTAAGTTTTCCCGAGTTCAATGCTGCAGGCTGCTTACGCTCATGCGACCAATCTAGTCCCCACAGCAACGAGGAGAACTTCAGTCTTGGCAAGTGTTCGTGGCCCGTTTCTTCAATGACGAGGGCTTCTTCCGCCAAACGATATGGGACTCGGTGAACGACAGAACGAAATTTTTCGAAACGCCAGCTGCGTCGTTGCCTCGGTACTACTGGACTCATGCGACCAGCGGTGTGATAAACCTGCACATGACTTTCGAGAGTGGTCAGGAGAAAGAGCTGGTCAACAACAGCCACTACATCCTCAGTGAGAAGGCCCGGATAACGTATTGGTTCGCGAACGGGACTCAGGTGAGCGCTGTCTTGACAATTCAATCTCGCATCGGATTTCTTGCTAACAAAATCGCAGTTGATCTGGTTTGGCAAACTATCTGCGCTGTACAATGCCAACGACAAGATTGACGTTCTCGAATTTTCTACCGAGAGGCACCTGGAGTTCATTCCACGGACGGCGATAGAGTTATTGTTCCATCAGGAGGTGCAGAGTGTCAAACCATCACCGCGGATGAACAAAGCTTCTGCAAAGCAGCGAAATTTACAACGCCAGCAGCAGCCTACTGAACCTTCAATTGTGCAGTCCGATCTTCCCGAGGCTCCAGTACGTGAGTGGGGCGTTACCAATGCCGTGATGCAGTATCTCGAGGCAAGTCCCTTCATGTGTCGACGCGCAATTGCGGGAGCTGACTTTATCAGATTGGAGAAACTCTGTCCAACATGAGCGAGCTGCTCGAATTCTCGCATACTCACCCGGATCTGAGCCCTTCGGAGGCGATGCAACGGCTGGTCCAATCTTTCCAGGCCGGCCAACACAACGGTAATATGATGCAGCAACACCCCCACGCGCACATGAATCTCCCACCCAATGGCCTTCAACAACAGCTACCACCCGGAGCCCGTACGCCAGGTATGGTCATGGCAGCTGGCGGGCCGAATGCGAACATGGTGCGACAACAGGACCAGCTTGGCGCGTTCGCCTCGCCCGCCATGGCGAATCTAGCCCTCCCCCACAACAACGCCGTCAACGGCTCTCCTCACCTCGGCGGCGGCGTCATAGCCGGCCATACATCGTCACCGGCTCAGGCACACATGCAGGCACCGGGTCTCGTGGCACAGCACAGCCAGCAAGGCACGAACAGCAGCGGCGCAAGTGGCAGCAACACCACGAGCCCGAACGTGAGCAACAAACGGCGGAGAGCAAGCGCGGTGAAGACAGAGGGCGACGAGAATGGCGGCGGTGGCGCCGCTGCCGGCGAGGTGAACGGCGTCGCGGCCGCAGGAGGACCTGGCCCAGGCAAAGTCAAAGCCAGCCCCCGAGGAGGCGGCAACGCGAAGAGGGTCAAGGGAAATGCCGCGTGAGCTGGATCCCCACACCTGGCGCCACGGATCAAGCAAGCCCGTGTCTATGACATTTTGCGAAGAGCAGTACGAATCCCATTGTTAGTGGGGTGCTGGCCTCTTGGTTTACTAGCATGTCGCTTTGCTGGTAGATTCCTTGATTCGCCTCCAAGCCGCGAGCCGATAGCGCAAGAAGGTCCGAGAGGCACTGCGCGTCTCGTGCTTTCTCAATACGGCTATCATTACCAGCGATCTTACGCACGAACGCGCTCTGATCTATCCCGCATCTTTCCGACCCGCAACATCATAGGGTGCGGCACGCTTCTGGGAATGGTAATGCTCTCATGCAATGAGGCTTGGCCGGGCTTTCCTTACTTCTTGCTTCTGGTTATCAAGTTATTGGTTCTGTAGCTGCCGGTGTCCATCGACTCATGCATGCACAAATTCTTATCGGCTCGCGTTCAGAATCTCAACAAAAACCCGTTCAATCGGGGCTCTGGCTGTATTATATCCGGACTGTTGATAGCTATTTCATTATCGATGGATTCTCTGTTGGGAACTATGGGACACCGAAGACGTCTGATGATCTTCTCGTTGGATTGAGCGAGAACTGACTTCGGGGGTGGATGTACTTGGGGGCTGGCGCTCCTAGATGACTGGCGGGTGCATTAGGGGTCGTTCCTCGTCGTCATGTTTTCCTCATTTCTTCCGTTCGTCCATGCGGTTGGCGGCTTCAAAAATGGGGGCTTTTATGATTTCAGGCGTTTAGGTACAGAGGCTACTAGTAATGTCTGGCTAATACCCATATTGCACTGTTCCTTAAAGGATCCTTGAACCGAGTTTCGATGCTAAACAGTGACGGAAATTTAGTATCCAACTCCTACCCTCAGATTTAGGGACATGCATAAGCCGCATTCATGGAAAATTATTAGGGCCTTCCAAACAAAATTACTGTCTCGAACATCCTCCCTTTGCCCTATAAAACATTCCACATGCTCTATCTCCAGGCAAACAGACCGCTCCTTTACCCGGGTTGGCTCTAGCCCGGTCCCGCCGTGCGTTGAGCGACCCACGTCGTCAAAAACACCGTGGAGCGTGAACCGGAAGATAGAGGGAGTGTCGTCGTTAAGAAGACGACGCTGGTGACGGAATTTAGTATCTAACTCCTACCCTTAGATTTAGGGACATGCATAAGCCGCATTCATGGAAAATTATTAGGGCCTTCTAAACAAAATTACTGTCTCGAACATCCTCCCTTTGCCCTACAAAATATTCTACATGCTCTATCTCCAGGCAAACAGACCGCTCCTTTACCCGGGTTGGCTCTAGCCCGGTCCCGCCGTGCGTTGAGCGACCCACGTCGTCAAAAACACCGTGGAGCGTGAACCGGAAGACAGAGGGAGTGTCGTCGTCAAGAAGACGACGCTGGTGACGGTCCTGGAACAGGCGGCAGCGTCAGCGTTTTCGCGGATCATGTTCTTCCCATTCCAGTGACGGTAGCATTTACGGCACCGCGACACCGTTCTCGATTTGTGGTACCCCTGACACTTCTGAAGCGCCGATCGAGCGCGGGTTGTGCAGCTCGATCCGAGGTGCGAATTTTACGCCCGGTAGGGATCGCTCGAGGTCAGAGCAGGGGCATGAGGGAGGTGAGAGGTTTCTGATCGTGTCGAAGCGATTCGGGGGGAGGGTGTGGAGGATGCATAGGAGACTATAGACGAGGAGGATGGTGTATTGGAAGAGGAAGCGCTGCTAGACAATGAGCGCCGTTGGGGTGGATATGTGCATGGCTACGACGCTTAGGTGCAGAGTATATGATAGCTAAGATGAATGCTATCAACCGACTGTTTGAGATGGCCGCAATAGCGAAGGCGAGCAGTCAAGATTCCTCAAGTCCTGGACGTGGAAAGGAAACAGGTATATGAACGAAGATCACCGCGCCGCCTAGAGGCAGTGGACATGGGTTCGCTGGGTGAAGGCTTGTGGAAAGAACAATGGAAACAAGACTGACTGTGAAAGGTGGGAGTTCTTTGATCGGAAGAATCCCAGCGAACCAAACTTGTTAACCTAGAATTGAAGATACCTTGAAGAATGAATGGCTCCCGACTTGAGTCAAATGAAAAAGCGTAACGACTGACTGAATATTCCTGAAACTAGATCAACCGTGCCGAATGACGACATATGGATACCATTGTTGCGCCGCCTTCCCAAAGTTGAAATGCATGTAATCCTACCTGTGTGAAATGTCTTTGCACAACCAACATGAGGTAAAATCTGAATGTGAGTACCTAAGATTTCAAATTCAATTCCATTGAAGATGTTGATGTCGACCCATGCAAGCCATCATTGGATTGACCTGAGCAAGTTGATAACAGCCATGGCGAGTGGAATATCCCATGCAGACGAAAGCAATTCCATACTGTTAGGAAAGTGAGGCGATTGAAAGCGATCAGATTGAGACGAAGCTGCGGAAGACGATGGTGATACCGGCAGAACAGTACCGCCTACTCTACTGAGCTAGCTTGGCTTCCATTCTCGACGTCCAGGACGACGACCCGATATAAAATGTAGTTTCGACCTTGCTCGACTGGTGAGTGGAATCCAAGCTGGTACCCGGGCCGGCAATGTCGAGCCACCACAGCCTTTGTGAACGGAGTCTCTCTATTTGAATCGTTAGTCATGGCATAATAGCGCTGCTTTTGGACCAGCTTCAGAAGACTATCAACGATCCGCTGCAAATAATGATCTCCTGCTGATGATAACCCTGTTCTCTTACGGTATAACTGTATATCATGCTCTTTCCAATTCTTTACATTTGTTTCGCCACTTGCGCCTATGCGTCCAATACCGTCTCACTCTTGGGACAATGCTTTCATCCCGGTATTTCGCTCTTCGCAACCCTCTCTTGCGGCGCTGGAGGCGACGAGCAAGCCACATTTGTAGCTCATGAGGGCCTTATCCCATCTGTTGACGTCGAGTCACTCTCAGATCCATGGAGTCACGAAGTAGTGTGTACTCAGTCGATAGAGGCGATCAACGGCCCTCTCTGTATATATACCTGCGCGGCTTTTGCATCAGGTCGGGGCATCTCACTCCTGACCACACCCGCCATCGCCGAAAAGGCTCTGAACCTTGCTCCTTTCCGCGATGCGGACTCCATTGCCGACGTCAACAAGGATTCCTCACCGCCGTGGCGAACTGCCAACCTGCCTGGCCGCGGCACGGGATTGCTGGCCACGAGAGAACTCCGCTTTGGCGATCGCATCACAGCCCATACGCCTGTCTTGGCGGTGCTGGGTTCGGTCGCCAGTTTCATCGCTGCGCCGGACCTGGAGTACTTGCTCGGTCTTGCAGTGGAGCAGCTCCCCCAGACCTCCCAGGACAAGTTGCTCAGCCTCTCGCGAAATCTCGAGAGCGATGAATACAGGATCCAGGATATCATGCAAACGAATGCGTTCGAGGTTCAGATTGGCGGTGAAATGCATCTCGTCATATACCCGGAGGCGTCGAGGATCAATCATGATTGCGGACCCAAGTGCGCATTGCCCTTGCCAGCATTCCCATATTGCGCAGGGACATGCTAACCGTCGTGTGCGAATTCCAGCTCGCAGTACTACCTTGATGCCCCACTTCTCACACATTATGTACACGCTATGCGACCCATCGCCGTCGGCGAGGAAATTACCGTAACCTGTAGGGCAGAAATAAGCTTTCTTCCCCTTTCCGCTTGATCTCAGCTTACAGGGACCAGACGCGTATCCCATCATCCCCCACTCCATCCGCTCTTCAAACCTCCAAGCTGCATTTCACTTCGACTGCAGATGCAGCCGATGCCAAGACCCAAAGTCGGACCCAAGAGTCTCGGCCATCCAGTCGCTGGAAACGTCGCTATCCGACTGGACGCCATCGTCGCCAGCAAGGCGGGACATGAGCGGCACGCGCATGGCTGAAGAGCTTGTGGGACTTTACGAGGAGGAGAAGCTGCATGCGGTGCTCGGACGCGCGTATGGCTTCGCTGCGCTAGCGTATAGCGGCGTCAGAGACAAGGAGCGTGCGACAGAGTACGCTGGGCTGTCTGCCAGCTACGCCCGGCTGATGCACGGGGATGCGGGTGAGGATGTGAGGCGTATGCGCGAGCTCGAGGATGATGTGCAAGGGCACTGGAGTTGGGGGAGACGAGGGTAACGACGGATGGATATTTATATACGATTAAGGCATGTTTAAAGTAGCGGCCACAGGGACGGTGACGGAGTGATGCTCTGATGGATGGTCTAGGGGGTTTGTCTACTAACTATTATGTAATGAGCATATTGCACTATGCTAGCAAAAGGCATCCTGGCTCTTGACTTGATGAAATGACCCATCATACATTCCATTACTGCCTTCCTAGGTAGTTCACCAGTCGAGCAACATTCCGTCCTCAAGGGCTGCATGTGGAGTTCTTTCCTCGCTCCCAAGCAGGCAATTGCGTCGTGCCCGTACCTAAACCTCGGCAAAATAATCCAGACATCGGAGTTCAGTGACCGGCATGTCTCAACCGCGCCGGCCTCAATCAGAACCTCAACATCTCGGACGAACTTCTCCAAAGCATGACCGATCCACGCGTCCACGACGCCGACCCGGAAGAGGAGTATAACTCCGCTTCGGACGACGATTTCGATCCCACCGCATTCGGCGACGATGCAGAGCAGGAGGCCGACGACACGTCCTCATCCTCCTCCGGAGCCGAGTCGACCACCGCAAGCAAACATGCGCGTCGCGGCGCGGCGGCAGCGGCAGCGGCGGCAGGAGCCACAACATCGTCGAAAACAAAGAGGAAGAAGCGCAAGAGAGCCGTTGTCGGCGCGCTTGATGCCGAGAAGCTGGATTCGGGAGACGAGGCGACAATCAAGGAGCGAGCGAAGGTGGTGAAGAGGCAGAAAGTCGCGGGTCACGGAGGAGGGAAGTCCAGCAAGGGCGGCGATGATGATGACGACGAAGGCGGCGAGGGCGGCTTCGTGAAGACTAGGTCGCAGATGAGGGTCGAGTAGGTTAGATTCTTGCTTACGAGTTGGTTGGGGAAGTGATAATGTGAAGAGCCTTCGCTGACACGGGTGTCATGCATGCAGGGGGAAGGAGAGGAAGCCATTAGCATCGACAGCCGGATCCTCCGTCGACGTCGACGCGCTATGGTCCACCATGCTCTCTACGCCTATCGGGCAGCACACCAAGGACGGCTCTACTGCCTCCACCGCTCGCGCTACCACTACTACCCCTCCCATCACTGCCAACGCCCAATGCTCCTCGAAGCATGCGCCGCCCCACGGCGCCACCTCCGCCAAACCCCTCATCCCCGACGAAGAGATGATCACGATAAAGCGCTCGTACCGGTTCGCAGGCGAGACCGTCACCGAGGAGCGCCGCGTGCCCCGCAGCTCCGCCGAGGCGCGGCTGTATCTGAGCTCCCGGGAAGGGACGGACAAGGATGGCCAGGAGTCGGCCGGGGACGGCGGGGCTGTGACGACGACGGCGACGGCGACGGCGACGGCGAGCGGGCGCAAGCCGCTCCGGAGACCGCTGCGACGGCCGTCGCGCTTCGATCCGAATCCAACGGGCGAGGTCAAGGGGCTGCCGCCGGAGCTGCAGCGGCGGTGGTGGCAGGGCTCGAACGGGGCCGGTGCTGCGGCTGTTGCTGGGGGAGAAGGTGCTGCCGCCGCGGCAGGCGCTGAGAACGCAAACGGCGCGGCGGTGAGGGCAACGAAGCTGAATACGGTGGAGAAGTCGAAGCTGGATTGGGTCAAGCATGTCGACGAGGAGGGTTTGCAGGAGGAGTTGGACGAGTATGGTCGGGCCAAGGAGGGATATATGGGCAGGATGGAGTTCTTGAACAGGGTCGAAGGGAGGCGCGAGGAGGGGCTGAGAAGTGCAAAGGCCAAGTAAGGTCTCCAGCAGACTCCAGCTAGCCGAAATCTGTCCTTGGTACGCTCGAAAGCGTTCGATTGCCCCTTTCTAGCAAAGCTCAGCGTGATCAAGTTCATAGAATCATGTACCGTGCAGCTCGTATATTCAATCACGATGCTGTCGCATTATCACGGACTTGATTGTCCCAACGATAGAGCCTCGCTCAGCATTACAAACGTCCGCGGATATGAAATCTGTTGCATGGACACTATTGGACAAGGTATCATGACATCAAAAGAGACTTCTCGGCCAACTGAGTCCCTAAGGTCTGACAGCAGGGTTGTAGCATTTACTGAAACATACCAATACAACTTCATGATTCCCTCGAAGCCAAGGCGAGATAGCATGGCTCTCTCTCAGGTTCCAGTCTCTGTAGTGGCAAAGGTCAGCATCGGTTCAACCGAACAGCAGTCGACTTCCAACAACCTCAAACACTGGGCCGCGCCATAACGAGCAAAAGTAACACACAAGGGAATGGGCATGAACGTACCAGTCTCAACAGTTGGCTTCCGCCCCTCCAACCCACCCGTGAGCTTACTTTTCAGCTTTCTGAACCCGATCTTGCTCTGGTCCTTTGCAAACCGCGCGTTGCGCGCGGGCCGCCACTGCATCAGACCGCGATGCTTGCGTTCTTCCGCCCGCTTGTTCTCAAGCTCCAGGCTCCTTCCTCCGTCGACCCCGTCGTGGCCGTTCTTCGCCTGCCCGGCGCCGCCACCGCCGCCTTCGGCCTGCCCGTTCATGGCGGCGCCGCCGCTGGTGTTGGTCGCGTCCTGGATGCCGAGATCGTCGCTGCTTGCGTCGTCATCGTCGTCGTCGTCATCGTCCGAGCTGGGGTGATAAGGATCGTGAAGAGGCGCGTCTTTCCCGGGTTCGCGGCGCTTGCGGCCTCTGCCGTCAACGTAGGCGGCCGGATCGTGGCCGAAGGCGCCGCTCCAGTCGGTGCCCTCTTTGCCGAGCCACTTCTGCTTCTCCTCGTCGTCGGCCTGCTGGAGCACGTCGCGGCCCTCGGTGAGGGACTTCTCGTGCAGCTCCTGAATGCGCTCGGGGGTCTCCTTCTCGACGTGACGGTGCCGGACGCCCTCGCTGAAGCACGCCTCCCACGTCTCGAACGTCTCGCGCGTGTTGTTGTCCACGACAAAAGCCTCGTGGCTTTCGTCCATGCCGGCGCTGAATTTGGCGCGGAATTGAAGCCTACCGAGCTCCTGCAGGTCCTCCAGTCCGGGTTCGTCATGGCAGTTCTCCTCTGTGATGTAATTCTGGGTGATGCGAGCCGGATTGGCGGTTCTCCAGATCGGAACGTTGATGGGAGTCTCCTGGTTATCCATAAGATGCTGCAACCATATGATAGCCCATGCATCAGGTTTGCGATGGCCCGCGGAGAAGAACTCGAACACGACTGGTGAGCGATATCGGTATTTTACCGGGAGTCGGAAATCGTTGTTCCGTTTCTTCCTGGTCAGGTCCCAGAAATAACCGTCGCCCTCGGGCAGCTTCGAGGCGTTGTGGCGAGGAATGAGCCCGGTGCTTCCTCCGGTCCGCATCCGGATCTTCTCGTGATGGCCGTATCCGAGCGCAAGAATTCTGTCGGACGTGAACTCGAAGGTGCCAACATCCCAACCCAGGAGATTGGGCGGCAGACGGGTTTCAATGCTTCGGAAGAGCAGAGATATTCGGACCCGACCGAAGCCCTGCGTGACAGATTAGTAAAGACCTAGACTTTGATATCGTCAACCTACAATTCCGCCGTCCAACGGGTACCAGCGTGTCACTTGCGAGCTCGTTTCCAATATGTCGGTCAGCCGTAGGGGCACGACCCCCAGAATGGGATCATGCTCTCGGTGCCTCTGGTCGCGGACAGTCACGGTGACGATTGCCGACCGCCAGTCTCTGACAAACCGCTCCGTGCCAGCGTTGAAGATCGGTTGACTGCTGACAGCTTTGGCCCGAGTACGGTAAACCTAGTGATTGTTAGACGAGAGAAACTCGCCCGATCGAGCGAAAGCGCTTACAAGCTCGTCGTTGAACAGAATCGTGCAATAACTTGTGGGGAGATCGCCGCCTTCCTCGTCGGTATTCTCGCCGTAATGCTTGGCCGGTTCATACTCCCGTCCCTTACGATTGCCCTCGCTGCCCTTGATATTCTCGAGTTCGAGGTTCACGATCTGATGAATGACGACGCTGCAGATGCCACTCGGCCAGAGCGGGTCCGGGGGTGTGTGCATCACGGCGTCATCTTGTTCGCTGTTGACTGCGCCCTTTTCGTCTTGCAACTCTGGATTGTCTCTGAGGGCTTCGGGCAGAGCCTTATTCTTGCCGTCGGTCCGCAGAGCAGGTCGGAACTGCGGCTTGCTGAAGTAGCCTACTTCCCAGTGGAGCTCACCGGGCATTGAGCTGTCTGCGTCCATACCGGCCAACTTGGAGACCTGTGGATACATCTTTCGGGGGTGCTGGATCATCTTCTGGATGGAGAGCTCGACCTTTCCGACGATGTCGTCTGCGCTGCGACGGTCAGAGTCCCACAGTTCGACGCTCAGATTCTCGTCGGCTTTGATGAGCTCTGGCGTAACCAAAAGCCTAATGCACGAGTCAGTAACCATTGCGTAGCAGCGACTCCAATTTAGGACTCACGCGGTGCTCTCCTCCCAAATCGGGTTCAGGTCGTCAACAATGACACGAGTGCAGTACATGGGCTTGCCGTACTTGGAGAACGAGAGGGTGATGTACGGATCGCTGCCGCCGTGCTTGCTGCCACGCTTGTCCTGCTTGCTGAGCCCGACGGCGCGGTGGATCCTGATCCACATGACACCAAGAGCGAGTGTCTCCTTCTTCACGTCGTCTCCCTGCAGGATGGCTCTCATGTCGATGGATAGCGATTTGGGCGCGACATACATGCTGGCAGCTGCCCCGATCGCGTAGTTGACAAAGTTGGAGATCAGAGGCAGGTTCAGGATGTTGACGCCCTTCTCCACCATGGGTACACAGCCGGCCTGGACCTGCGGAAGTCCCATGAGGGTGAAGGTCAAGGTCTTGAGAAAGGGAGGTTCCGGGGTCATGTTCAGCCGCAGTCGGACCGTTCCGACGAGACTCTGCAGCTCGACGAAGATGGGCAGCGGAACGCCGAAGAGACCCTTGATGCCAAGGTAAAACACGAGCTGCATGTGCATGTTGCGAGCCTTTTCCGACGCCCACTTGCCGCTCGGCGCGGCATGGTACGCGAAAGAGACCTCGAGATTGTAGAATTCTCCGCCCTCCTCGTCCGCCGCGGCCTCCTGGGGGTCCTTTGTCTTCTTGTTCTCCTCGTGAATGGCTTGCTTGAGGTCCTTCATGTGCGAGTCTGGCAGAGCGCGCAGGCTCAGGATGCGGATGGGGTTGCTGCCCTGGTTGATCTCAGCAACTCTGACGTTCTCGATCACGCCGGGCACCGAAGCGTGCATGACGTCCTCGAGTGTGTCGGCAACGGGTGTGAACATGTCCGGGTTGATGAGTCCCCACACGATACTCAGGAGAGTATTGAGCCATTCAACGGATTCCGGTAGGAGGTTAGCCGTTGCCTGTAGGTTGATGTAAGTACTCATGCCTAACATAGCACGGAACGCTGCGTCTGGCTCACCGTAAGACCCCGCGTCTTTTCACTGTCCCATTCGACCTCCCGCCCGCTTCGGATCACCTCCTTCATCCAAAGCCAGATTCCAGAGGCGATGCACATGCCGAGTGGTATAAGACCGATGAGTCTTCCTCCAAACATCTTTCCCAGCACGATCACGGCAGCCAAGACGCCAATGCATAGTACACCCGCCTTCCTCTCGAGAGACTCGAACATGGGCTCGTAGCTTACCGAAGGCGTAGGGTGGAAGAGGATGTTGGTCTTCTCCCCGTGGATGGGAACATCGGAAGTGCTGCCTGGTGCCACCGGGTCCGGAGGAGATGTGATATCCTGCTTCTCCTTGTACTCGTTGTTCGTTTGGGACGGATCGGTTTTGACGGGCTGTGGGGACCGTCATCAGCAAAGGCACGCGCCGATGGACTCTGTATTGAATGGCTTCTGCTCACCGTATCCTTTCCGAGATTCGCATTGGGGACTGACAGCTAGGGGTCTCAGTCAGCGATTGTCAATGACCGTACTCCACACATAAAGCTCAGCCGTGGTTTCGTTCTACTGCTAAGAAAACACCCAACTGACCATGGGATTCTCGACCGCCTTGACCATGTCCGGATTGACATCCTCAATGGTGACCTTCTTGCCGGTCGTGGGATCAGTGACCGTCTTCTGGGTGCCCTTGATGGTGGCCGGCTTTGGCTTGTGGGGCCGGGCATCGCCCTGCCGGTCCGCGAGCCTCCTGTCGCGCTCCTCCTCGTCGATGAGCCGGTCTCGCTCCCGCTTGTCCTTGTCAAGGCTCTCGAGAAACTTTTTGACGGTGGGAACCGGATTCGCACCAGAATAGTGGCCGCCCGGATGGTGCTGCTGCTGCTGTGAGTCGGCCATTTTTGCTGCAGGGTACAATACGTGGCTAGACGTGGGAAAGAGGATCGCAACCGGTTGCAGAGGAGAAGGGAGTAGCGAGAGGAAGCTGGGTGAAGCAAGCGGCAAAGTTGGCAGGAGCGCTTTCACGCTATCGCATACACTTCATCCAACATCAGCTGCCACAGGTTCTTGGATAGCTCTTTCCTTGCCTTCCTTGCCTTCTCTGCAATCTCCGTTCTCGCGGTCAGGACCGAGTCTGCATCGTAGCAGAAGTACCACGGCTGTTGACAGTACACAGTAGTACGGAGAGCAGCCAGAACAACCCGTCGACAGGCCGCCTCCGACGTCATCAGACATGTTGTTCTCTACGTGCCTACGTTATTATTATTACTATTTAACATCACATATCACACACACGAAGCACTCCGTACATCCAAGTAGTCTGCCATCATTATGATAAGGAAAGGAGCTTCGAAGCCAACATTGAAATATCCCGAAAGCCAAGTACGTTGAAATCCAAGAAAGACGATTTGCATAACATACAGAGTACAGAGTACATGATAAATCAGCCTTGCCCTGAAAAGCCCCAACTCTGAAGAAGAAGAAGAATGAAAAGACTCCTCTGGTGCCTCTCTTCCCCGACGGTTGCCTCCCCCTCTGCTTCTTCAATTATATGTCGGCCGTGTTGCGTTCCACGCCATGGGCCGAGCCAATCTCTCCTCTTCCTGCTGGAACGCTTCTTCCGTCTTCCTTTCAAGGAATGCTCGGTCAACGCCCGGCGCGTCCACCGGCGGGTCCTCGTACAGAATCTTCATCCTGCCCAGCTGCTGGCGCTTTTCCTTGCTGGCTGCTAGGAGCGCTTCGAGGTTCAGCTCGGGCTCGGCTTTCCACCCGGGTATCAACTTCCACAGCCGGCTGCGATGCCGCGGCTCCCGGCCCTCGATGATAGCGGTCGCTGTCATCATTGTCAGCATTGAGCGGGAACCGCGGGTGCGTGGATTCGAGTACCCTGACGAAGCTCGCTTTCCAACTTGCCTAGCAGTTCGAGAACCAGCTCTCTCAGGCAGGTAGAATTTCGAAGCACGTAGTCTACGGGCGGCTCTGCGTCATGGCTACTGTGTACACCGAGGACACTGTCAATATGTCGATTGGCGACGCAGCCTTCAAACATGTCATGCTCATGTTCAAAATGATGAATTTTGAGATCTTCTGGTAGCGCGCTTTCATGGGCCTTCGCTGCGGCTACAAGCAATTGATATGCAAACTGGCATCTAAGACTCGACCGCAAAATAGGCCCAATTCGAAGGGATTCCTGGGCCAGCGCCATGTTGCTCCAACTTTGGAGAGCGCCTTTCGGTTTGTTTCGGTGATGAATAATTCCTTGCAGACAATCAGACTGACAACTGGTAGCGGCCACGCAGCATGCGTATTCCAAAGACGTAAGGTACAATACCAGAGAACTCGAAATTTCTGTGGTCAATTGAGTAAGGAAGGAGGCCGAATTTATGTTCGAATCAAGGAAGCCAATCCGCTGAATGCCACGACGTTCGCGTCGTAATGAAGGCATCATCTATCAAGCAGGCTTTGTGTTATATACGTAAGAACCCCCCGGATTCTTTTCTTGTGACTGGCGGGCATCTTGGGCAGTTCCGCATGCGTACATTACTTCCAGGATTGCTGCCGTTTGCGGCTCCAGAGTTGGGTGTTGGGCCATCTTCCTACCGTTGTTAGTCTCTAGATGCTTTGTGGCTTTCAATATGTGCCACACACTGTTGAAAGCACCCTCACATGAAGAGACTCGTCAGAGGTACAACCTTTGAAAAGCAGAGCTTTGTCTTGGATGTCAATCTTGTAGTTGATAGCATTAGTGTGGATGTTGTTGGATGATGTCTGAAGTCCTTTAGTCACGACACAAAGGAATGTACCCACTTACTTGATCCGATCCGGCACTAGGCAACTTTGCCAGGGTTACCTACGCAATGCGGGTTGTTCGTAGAATCAATTGATAATGTATGATCAGGAAACACCCATGTATAGGATGTCAATGGCCTACAATTAAGCTCAGGTGCTATGCCGTCCTCAGTCTGACCCGGAAGGGTTTTTTGGATTCATCCAGGGTGAATATAGTTATCCTAATTTGATCTATGAGTGATAGAGAGTAGGTCAGAATCACGGTCATACTATACAGCTGCAGCCACCACAGCATACAGATAGAATTCTGGAAAAAGAACACATGCATTGTACCGTACATAAGCCCTAAAGTTAATAAGAAGATTGCAACGTTTACCTTTTGAGACCAGAGCGAATGGAATATTGATGAAACCTACCCAGTAGGGAAACCCGAACCCCAAAGTTGACACAGCGTAGCAATCGAACAAAGCAAATAGCAACACATAGCACACAGATGATTGTCTGAAGATCAAAACACTCGCATGAATAAGAGCCAGTGTGAGTAGCAGCGGCGATGGTAATTGTTTTAGAGGAGTTGTTGTTGTCATTGTTGCGGTGGCGTAGGATTTGCTCAACTTCCCGTCTGCACTTCTGGTTGTCCGTAGATCTGAAGTGGCGTTGTGGAGCGTCTGACCCGCAGAACTGCCTCACAATTGCCGTGACATAGGCGGAATAAGCTGATCTCAATCTGAGCATCCTGGATTGATTCTCTGCACCTGCAACCGAGTGAGTCCTTCGTTCATTCAGAGTCCTCCATACTCGCCAGCTTTGCCAGCCTGATGAGCAGTAGTCGATCCGCCGGCCGTTCTGAAGGCGCCGGCCACGTTCTGATGGCATCCTTGGCAAGAACAAAGAGCCTCTGCGTTGAAAGGGAGAGTGGTGCTTCCCGTGTCGGAGCGGAAGCATCTCGTCGTTCCGGAAAGTCGACGGTACTTCAGATGATTGAGCGGCAACGGCGAATCGGGATCACCAGTACCAAGGCAGCATTTTGAGCGATGGTGGGGTGCGGGCAACGGAAATGGCCTCGTCCAACGTAGATTCGGACGCTATGCACCTCTAGATATCTGGAAATGAAGAGCCAGTTTGGGCGCAGAACCGGCTTCGTGCGTCTTCGAGTTCGCTGATATGGTACGTTAAAGCATCAAAGTTTTCGAGGATAAGGTCGCAGAGAGTCACAACCTCACCAAGTCTTTTAGTGGCCGCGCTCCTATCCGTAACCACAAGATGCCCAGCCACAGTGGCCAGCTCTCTCGCCCTTTCCCAGTTCGCAACCAGGAGATCAGTTTTGAAGAGTTCTGATGCCACATTTTGGCACACGAGATCGAAGGCGCCGGAGATCTTGATGTAGAAGGGGATGCTGAGATACCGCCGTTGTAGATCTTGGTAATGGACCGGCAAATCGGATAGCTCCATCAAGCGATATTCTGCTTTGAATTTGGATGACCTATACTTGTATATTTCCTCCCGACAAGTTGGACAGGAATGCTGATTTTCGCGTATAGCTGCCGGGCTTGAGAGACTCTCCAGAACGGGAGGATTTCTAGGACACCAGTGTCCTGTTCGCTTCCCCGGCCCTTCTTCCGAGTCAGCACATGGCTCATCCAATGCCCAATCATAATGTTTGCATGAAAAGATGACATAGCTGTATCGACACATCTTGATATCTTCTGTGATATTGCTAGGACGATAGGTGGAGCTGAAGTAGAGAGTTGATTGCTTGAGAAGAAGATAGCCTCTTGAGCAGACTACCGTATTTAACCTTGCACCAATTACAAGGATCCGACATTCTCACGAAGACAAAGTGAGAGCACTCAGCCTGACTGAATGCATTTCACGACGCCCGAGACACCTTGAAGACGTGAACATTGTGGGAAAACAAAGGACAAAGGCAGATGACTTCAATGCGAAAATGACAACTCGACAAAGAAATCGGTACACGGCGCTTAAATCCCTACGCCTGCTGCCTTTGAAAGAAAAAATACAGGATGGTTACGACTCCGACTTCGGCGAATATTGAAGATGTCTTGTCAGTGCCTTGACCACTCTCTCATGTACGAGCTCTTGGAACACAATGTCCCGCAGGTCGGGCTGCCCCCAATCAAAATCGCAATGAATACAGCGTCTCACAGCGTCCATGTAGAGCGATGCACCAGCGGCAGCCTTGACACTGGCGAACTTCTCGTAAATATTGGGGTGTTTGTCCTCACAAGATGAATCGTAGAGAGGGGCTCCCGTCCATAGCTCGAGCAGAACTTCAGCAAGTGCGAGCAAGGTCGTGTTCCTGACTGGCCCGGCGCATGTTTCACGTGTTGCCATCTCAGGAGCAGAGTGCGTGTTCGAGGCAATATGACATGATACATACGCCCGATCGAGGAAAGTGTCACCAGTTCCTTGAAATATGAAAATATTGTCCTTTGTCAAGTCTTCGCGCAGCCAGGACGTACAAGCAAGCTGCAAGACAGCAGATGCTAGGGCCGGGGCAATGGCCAACCGAGCTGGTAGTTTGAAGGTGACTGAAAAGTCCGGGTCTCTGAGAACAGTATGCAGCGAACGCATACGCCATGATTCCGTATCTAGAACGGATTCTTGGTTGGATTGGATTTTGATCCCAACGAGCCCATTACTCTGTAGGGACCTCTTGTCTGTCAGCAGCGAGAGGTGATCGGCTCGACTGGACTGATCGGTTGAAGTGAGAGCCTCGCAGATATCGACCCGGGTGGACGGACCCGGGGCTTCATTAATATTTCCATCAAACGGCTCAATAACCGCCTCTTCCCAGGTCCATGGACTTGATGTTTCAACGTCGCCGTGACTCCTATAGTGGCATTTGCGGAAAAGGAAGCGAAAAGAAGTTCGAGGCAGTTCGCATTGCTGCTCAAGTCGTTCTTCGAGCCGTAGATGAACGGTATTGTTGACTGAATGTTGGCAACCCCATCGAGACTGGAGTGCGACAAAACAAGCTTCCGCGTCCCGTCGTATTGCTTCGAACTTCGGAACTGGCCGATGATTCTCCAGTTCTTTGCAACAAATCAATTGATATCTACTACGCTCTCGAATCGGTGATTTACGGTTTGTAATTCCACTAGACACTTGTCATATCTCGGTTTGAAAATGCAAAGATGTAATCACGTCCAGTAATGCTTGACTGATTCGAGACCAGGTGGTGGTTTCTTGCTCGACACAACAGCGCGGGCCTTTGGAAATCAATACAGCCGGATGCTGGACAAGCTGCATTCCATCACTTACATGGAGGACACCAAAGCTTCTAAGGCGGCTCTCAAGCTTCACCAAAACACCTCTCACTCTGTCGGCGGCGCCCTTACATCGTGTATACGAATCTCCCAGCCGGGCTTCAAGCTGTCGGTCTATCTCAGGGACACACCGACGAAGCCGATTCTTGCGGCAAGGAGGCCTGATTTGCTAGCGTAACGACTTTTGAGCGCCACTGCTTAGCGCGTCCTTCAAAAATGTACTTTTCGGTATTCAAGTCGCGTTTCAAACTGTCTAATTCCGTCCGGTAGTGCCGGAAAACCTGGACTGCTTCTATAAACTTAAAACAGCCATCGAGAGCGGTGAAAGCCGCTGAAAATGCGCCGAGAGCGACACCGATAATGTCGAGTCCGGCCATCAGGTAAGTTGCCTCTGGTTTTCTTGAGAGAACAACCTTGGAAAAAATCGGGTGCAGTGCTAATCAGGAGATTGACGGCCTTGAGGTCTTTCAGCTTCTCATCCAAGCAGCAAGCCTCTCATTTATCATCCTACCTTCTGCAAGAGCTATGCCACTACGGGTGCCCGAACAGTCTCATGCATGATCGCGTTGCCGCCGCTCGCCCTTGAGCATCAATATTCCATGTGCAGCGGACCACGAGAATACTGTATGCTTACATCCATGATGCCAGGTTTTGGAGCACACCGTCTTTTCTGTGATGCAGCGGCCCGCTCACGCATCCCCATTATCCATCATCTGCAGGCCTTGCGTCGTCTGCATTCGGAGTGGCATCTCGGCGAAACCGCTCACGTTACACAGACCTGACCCCGCCCTTGCTCTTGATCAGGAAACTGGCAGTAGGAGGAAGAGCAGTCGGAGTGGGCAACCGTCGATAACATGTACGGAGTAACCGTTGATATTTCCTTTCTGCAGAGGGGACTCTGATTCACTGGATTGCAAACCTTGGGGGTAAGCATATCGTTTGTTCACGCGATCCGCAGGATTTTGCAAGAAAGTAGGATCGTTGTCGTAGGAAGTTGTTAGAACATCACCCACCCTAGCTCTACTAACCGATTCTCCAGTCTCATGTAGAACCTCACAACAAAGCTTCTCCATCATGCAGAAACCGGATGACTTCTTCACCGACGTGATGGACTGCCAAGACCGTTTTGAGGAGCTTCTCATCTCTCTGAAGACCAACACTGGACATTAACCGGAGTTGACTGAACAGGGAGTTGAAAGGTACTTTGAGCGATTCAAGATCTGGACGGTAATGGTGAGGCACTCTCTGGCCGGAAGCCGCTCTCTAACGCACCGACTGCGACACGCTCCACGTTTGCCTGAAACGGTGTCGGAGCTTGTGCGTGACCTGCAGAACGTGCTTGGCCGAGGTGAGATCTTTTGCGCTGATCGTTTCTTGCATCATGCTGACAGACCTGCTAGTCGTTGCTATTCTCGAACGACGTGTAGTACCCTGGGATCAACTCTCGGATTCGGAGTCTGAGCCTGATCTCGAGGCTGATCCTGAGTCTCAGCCGGAGCTTGAGCCTGATCTCGAGGCCGCGTTAGCGGCTTTCAACAACTTAACGCTGGATGAGAGAAGAGAAGCTCTGCAAGGTGAAACCGAACTAAACCAGCTTCGACGTGGAATAGATGGAATATTAAACTCCCTTCACTCTCTTTGCACGCTACCTGGATTTCTCGAATCGGACCCTCGGAACCCACAAGAAGCTGCAAAGTCGGGTGGCAGCACTCTGGTCAGTGGCAAAGAGAGATGTGACTATATTGAGGGCTAATAATGGTCCCAGGGTGAGCCAGCCAGCAAGGCACCTAGACCCCGTGCTTTCTCCTCATAGGGCCGGGACACGACGGAGCCTTTGAAGAGGGCGGCGGACCTTCATGGGCGCATGGGGAACGTACCATTTAAGGGGAAGTCTCCACAATTCTCCAGGACGTCATCCTCCAACGCCCGTCAGCTCCACGGCAGAGAGTCAGATGAATCTAGCGACGAATAGGATGGTTTCTCGTTCCCTCATGCTTCCATAATCGTGAGGAAAGTGCTTTGGTTACATGGATCAAGGGAGAAGCCACGAGCGTGTATTTTTCCTTCGTTTTGTTGAGGGGCACTTGTCGACATCTATCGTAATTGTGGCCTTCCTTGCACTTTGAAGACATTCTGTTCGCATCGGACAAGGTTGCCCACCCCCAGTAGCAGCGGTAGGCTCGCTCAGAGATTGAAAAGTTGGCAGGCGTGAAAAGACCGGTAGATGAGAGTGGATAGGTACAAGCTTGGATTGTCTGTAGAGATTCCGCGTGTTATCTCATTTCACAAGTGAATGATCACCTCAGTATCTGTCATATATTCTGTGTGATCCCATAGTCGCTCCCATAATATGTCAGGCAAGGTGTGGTGCGGAGGGAACCTATAGCTACGCTGATCCTCTATGAATAGTGTAGAAGGAGGACAAATTAACGTCAGCTCCCGAAACGGACAACAAATGTCTATTGCGCGTCCTATCAGATTGTCAAAAAACCATCTAGGCAGGATGCAATCTTCTCTACCTTAATCACTGCGCAGCATGCTCTCCACCAGATCACCCAGCGGGCCCCAGTAGTCCTTCCCGGTAGCCAACCCGTGCTCGTCGATGAAGAGGACGTAGTGCTTGAAAGCCGTGTTGAGATGCGGCTCCAATCCCAGATGGTGCACGATCTGGTAGTGGTGGCAGTAGATGTGGGCGTACACGCGGTACAGCCGCTTGAACATCTGCGATAGCAGCGCCGGGAAGGCTTTGGGAAACTGGACGCCTGCTTGGACGTGAGCAACGGGACAACGTCAAGAGAGCATCTGGCAGACGGTCTCTTAGGACCACAGCGCGCATTTACCTATTCGGCTCGGGAACATCTGCTCGTTGTCGATGTTGCTCTGCACCCAGGCCATCAAGTGCTCGATGTACTCGGGCGCTGGCATCTTGGTGGGCCGTTTGTACCTCTCATTGTCTTGCCAGAGGTACTCGAACCTAAAACGGGCGGACTCGTAAGCCTGAGTTGTAAAGTACCCATCATGACGTGCATCCTCGATTATCTGCCTAAAGCGTGAGCCGGAAAGAGCTTACTCGTCCGTCGCCTTCATCTCCGGACATGTCTGTGGTGAGCAGAACTCTGTGATCGAGCCGTATAATAGGTTGATCTGGTTGTAGAAGTCGACAACTGGCACGTAGACATTACGAATGTCAGTCCAAAACGTCAAGCACCTCGCCCTGTGGACTGGAAAGCAACAACGACCCACCGTTCACAGCCAGCCACTCGTTCAGATCCTCCCCCTCCGGAAGCTTGACCGCCTTCCTGAGACTGCCACTGCCGAGAGTCGCCTCGGCGAACTGCTTCAGCTGCCAGCTGCTGGTCCCCCTGTTCGCCTTCTGAGGCTTGAACGGCGCCGTCGCCCCGCCGCGGGTCCTCGAATTGCTTCTGTGCGTCGTCATATCGTCAACAGGAGGCTTTGAAAGGACATGGTTGAAGGCGCTGTGCAGCGGCGATAGGTATGAAGGTTCAGGCTGCGCGACACGCGTGTCCAACCCACCATGGGAGGTGAATGCGGTGGCAGCGGGGCAGTGGGAAGGGTCGATCTCGCGGGCGGGAAGATGGATGCACGAGGAGAACAGGGCGGGTGTAGGGACCGGCGGAGTCGCTCTCGCAGCACGGGGGAACTGAAAGGGGGAAACGAACATGGTGTTTATGAATGTGGCCATGGCCTGGGCCAGCGGGGGGAGGCCCGGCGCGTTGCTTTAAAGGCGTGTCTCTCTGCGACTGCGGGCGCATTCCTCATGTTAGCAAGTCTGAGAATTGTGGCTCGTGGAGCGAAGAATGCACTCACGAGGAATGAGACCGAGTCAACCCAGCGACCTGCTTGCAATGTAGAATCGAAGTGGGTTGACGCAAGAATCCGGAGGTCTCATCAAAGGGAAATCCGAAGCGATGCTCTCGGTTGTAGTTTCCACGACGTCCACGGGTACTCAGGGACGGGTAGTCGAGGACATCTAGATAAGTCCAGGGCCACACATAGTTCGGCTGAGGATTTGTAATTTCGGATAGTCGACAGAGCCCAGAGCAACTGGTACCAAATTGGCCGACGACATCATCGAGTGTCGTATAATGTGGCTCGAAATCATCCTTGAGAAGTTCATGATCCGGTAAAGTGCAAGCCGTACGTACATGCTCATGGTCCTGGCGAAAGCGGTAGATAACAATCAGGCAATTTGTATTATCAATGCGAAGAAGAAACACACGCTATGCATGCGTACAAAGTCTAAGTCCAGTCATAGTCTAATGCAGTGGCTAGGTGTACAGGAGAGCGACAAGAGGCGCGAGTAGGGAGAAGATCGGTGAGAGTAGGGTAGAAATGTGCATGTGAGGGAAAGGCGAGCAAGCTAGGTCCATCGCTCCATATCTACTGCCCATCCAACTGAGCCTCCAGCTCGTCCTGCACGACGGCGGGATCGTTGCTGCGGACGCGCTCGAGCTGGTTGGAAACGTACTGCGCGACGCGTTCCTCGACCTCTGCCTTGCGCCTGAGCGTCTCCTCGTCCATGATGCCGACCGAGCCCGCACGCGCGAGCTCCTCGCGCTCTTCGCCGGTGGCGGAATCGTCCCAGTCGCTGCGAGCGCCGATCGATCGGCTTGTCGAGGACCGGCGGAGGTTAACTCGCTTGGTCTTTTTGACTCGCGTGAAGATGTCGTCGAAGTAGTGAGACGCCGCGGTGGCCGGGGTGCGGGGGGTCTGAGGGAGGCGGCAGTTGACGCTGTCGCAGATATTAGCAGCCTTCGAGAGAATATGGTTTATAAGGATAGGAACTTACCCGGTGTCGTGAATGATCTTCGCTATGAGGCCAGTCCAGCCGCACTGATGGCTCGCGCCGAGTCCGCGACCAGTATCTCCATCGAAGAACTCGTAGAACCAGAGGTTGTCCTTCCACTTGGGGTCGAAATCTAGCATCTCGTTCCCGGCGTTGATGGCTCTCCTGCCGTCGTCGCCCCTGAGAAACAGATGGCACAGCCTTTGCTGGACTTCCTCTGCGACGTGGCCAAGGTGCATATAATCTTCAGATCCGGTAGGGCACTCGACCTTCAGAGACTCACCATAGAACATGTAAAACCGCAAGAGAGCCTCAACGAGCAAGAAGTTGACAGCCAGCCAGATGGGACCGCGCCAGTTGCTGTTGCCTCCGAACAGACCGCTGTCGGAATCTCCCGGTAGGTAAGCAACCTCGAAGCGTTGTCCGTTCACGTCCATGGAGTAAGGATGATCCTTGTGGAACTTGGAAAGTGATCGGATTCCATGCTCCGAGAGAAACTCGCTCTCATCCAGCATCCGCTTCAGGATCTTCTTGAGACGGTCCTCGCTCACGAGGGAGAGGAGAAGCCTGTTGCCTTTACCCCGCCGTCGCATGCTCGCAATGTTGCGCTCTGCAACGTCATGTCTGTTCTCGATGAACCAATTCACTCTCTTTTGGAAGTCTGGGAACTTGGCAATCACTTCAGGCTCCAACGTCAGAGTAGCGTAAAGGGGAATCAGTCCGACCAAAGACTTCACGGGCATCGAATGGCTCCAGGGTCCACCCCAAGATATAGCGTCGTAGTAGAAGCCGTCTTCGTCGTTCCACAATGACTTGGCCTCGCCTCCAGAGCGGTATTGCATGGCATCGCTGATGAGGATGAAATGTTCGAAGAACTTTGACGCAATGTCCTCGTAGATACGTCGATGCTTGGCTAGCTCCAGAGAGATGTTCAACATGCACAGGCAGTAAAAGGCCATCCAACCAGTGCTGTCCGCTTGCTCCAGGACTCCCCCGGTAGGCAAAGGATCCGATCGGTTGAACAGCCCAATGTTGTCGAGGCCAAGGAAACCACCTTCGAAGACGTTCTTCCCATCGGAGTCCTTGCGGTTGACCCACCAGGTGAAGTTGAGCAGAAGCTTTTGGAAGACGCGCTCCAGGAAGTCGAGGTCCTCGCGGCCATACATCTTCCGCTCGATCTTGAAGGTGCGAAAGACGGACCACGCATGAACCGGGGGGTTGACGTCCCCAAAATTCCACTCATAAGCTGGTAGCTGACCGTTGGGATGCATGTACCACTCTCGCGTGAATAGGTCGAGCTGTTTCTTTGCCAAGTCCGGATCGATCATTGCAAGCGGGATGCAGTGAAAGGCTGTGTCCCAGGCGGCAAAGAACGGATACTCCCACGAGTCGGGCATGGAGAGTATGTCGTCAAGATGCATGTGCTTCCAGTGCTTGTTGCGGACGTTCTTTCGCTCGGGCGGCGGAGGAGGCATTCCCGGATCCCCATTCGCCCACTGATCCCAGATGAAGTGATAGTACTGCTTGCACCACAGCATACCCGCAAACGCCTGACGCTGGACGTTCCTCAGATCATCGGTCATGGGCAGAGGGCTGACGCGCCAGTAGAAGTCGTCAGCCTCTGCTTTTCGCTGCTCGATGATGTCGTCACAGAATTCTTCGTCGACATAGCCTCCCTCGTATGTCTTGGAAAATCGGAACCTCACAACAGCGCATTCTCCAGGAGGCACACCGCCGCTCGCTTCGAACGGGTACCAGGCAGCGCATTTGGTGCCCCGCTCTCGACTGACGACGGAGCCGTCCTTGGCGACGATGTATTTGTGGAATGCGTCTTTGACGTATGGCGTTTTATTCTTTCCACCATAGAGGCCTTGGTAGTTTGTCTCGTTCTCGGTGAACAGGAGAGTTGGCTCGATATCGTCACTGTTCGGACCTGTCCCGGGGGATGGCGAGAACTGCAAGTATCTCTCTCCGAGCTTCCAATGCTTCGAGCGCACACTCATCGGACCGATTGTTTCCAGCAGAGGCTTCTTCTCCGGGCCCTCACGTCCCCATGACCAGGTGTTCCTGAACCAGCAGTGAGGGATGATGTGAAGGGGAGCCGCTTCCGGACCCCTGTTCCAAGCCGTCACGCGGCAGTAGATGTCTTCCTCATCAGCCCCTTTGGCAGTCTCGATGAAGATGTCCCAGTACTTGTCCTCGTCAAAGCAGCCGGTGTCGATCAAGTTGTACTCGCGATCCAGTCTTGTGCGCCGTGCGTTCTCCTTGATCAGGTCGTCGTAGGGGAATGCGCTCTGAGGATACTTGTACAGGTACTTCATGTATGAATGCTGCGATATGTCAGCATTGGTGTGGTAGGAAGGCCAGTTGTTTGCGACGAACCGTGGGGGTGTTGTCCAGATGGAAATGCGCCTCTTTAATACTTTCGCCATGGTTTCCTTGCGGATTGGAAAGACCGAAAAGACGTTCCTTGAGAAATTCGCTGCGAGCTGTCAGTCGAGGCGACTCAACTGCACAAACCGTATGGACCTACTCCTTGCCATTCCAAAAGGCGAAAGCAATGTTCTGAAAGCCGTGAGTGTCACAGACTCCCGCGATACCGTCCTCGCCCCATCGGAAGGCGCGGGACCGCGCTTGGTCGTGGGTGAAGTCTACCAGAGATCAGCATGAGCACATATCGTTCCGGCGAAGAACACATACGGCTCCACGCGTCGCCATCATGGCTGGAGAGCACTGTTATCAACGAGCCGATATCAAGAGTGGGGGTACGTACGAGTAATCTTCACGAACTGCAATAACATTAGCCGAAGAGCGCTTCGGAGACACAGGCGAGCTTACCGGTAGCCCATTGCCGCTCAGCAACATAGGGTCCCCACTTCTTCCAGTACCTGGTCCGCTCTTTATCTTCCTTGAGCCTCTTCTCTTCCTCGGTCATGTATTCCGGATCATCAAAGACTGCCATGATCGCGTCCAGGCCCAGCAATTGTGACGATGAGGAGGAAGGGTGGTATCGATGTCTGTAACTGAGGAGAAGCGACTGTGATTAACGCGGCCGGATGGCTAAGTTGGATTGAGCTGGAGGATAAGCGAAGGAATCAGGTCGGAAAGTGAGGTTGAAACTGCAAGTTGGAGACGTGGACGAGAAAACAGAAAAGGTATGGATTTTAGGTCGCCCCCAAAGAATGGTTGCCTCAACGAGTGAGAATCCGAGCTGCCAGAGAAGCAACGCTGCGGTTGGAGAGGAGATGAAGAAGTCGCAAATGGTCCGCCATGCTTTCCTCCTGCTGCTGCGCGCCTGGAACAATGGCTACCTTGGAGCAGATGACTCGTACGCGGAAACTACGTATGTGGTCGTTGTGTCGCAAAACGGTCAGTACCTTGAACCTGCAGAAAAAAACATTGAAGAGTCCAAGCTCCCACCTGGGGCCAATGGATCCACGGATGGGAATCTCAACGATGTCGGAGAAGTAATCATCCGCGCCGATCCCTGGGTCGATGCACGTGCGAGATCAGCTTCTTCGATAGCCTGACCTCAGGTGAGAACTTTGATATATCGTCCTATCGAAACTCAGTCGTGTTGCATTGTAACGCGACAAACTCATGAGCGGCCTGCTCATATACGATAGACCTGACCTGCTGGGCTGCTTTTGCGTTATTTACATGTATCTTACGGAGATGTCTCAATAAGTACAGCATATCCCACGGCCGCAGAAAGCTATGCTCCGACATATGTGATTTTAGCATTTCTTCTTCGGTGAAGAAACTGATCGGATCCATGCACAGATTATGGGCGCAGTCTAGAGCAACCCTTCGCCGGGCGTATTAAGCCTCAATTTTCCCCGCCATGGGCCTGCCATTGTCAGTGGATTGTCGAACTTCAATGGAATTGGCCTGGACGAGCTACAAGATTGCCGTCGGGACGAAAAGACCATTGACCGGTTGACGCCTTGCGTTCGCCTCGGTCAACATTGATGCCGGAGATGAGCTGCTTTGTATCCCCAGCTCTCAAAAACTCGAGCAGCGCAGCTCGCCTTCGAAAGGTGCAGACTGAGGTCTGATCCAATGCGCACTCTCTTCGGATCTGCTTGCGATGGCGAAAATACGAGACCATCATTGCGCTTTACCGAGCCCAAGACTGTTTGATATTGCGCATTCATCCGAGGAAACGGTCCCCAACCAGTTCCATGAAGGTGCATCCAGATTCCTTGCCCGCATCTACTCTCTGCAGTGATTGCTCTGCCCCGCGAAGACGAAGACTGCTTAGGAGAGAATGATGAGAAGTGGAGCATGAAAGCTGAAGGGGAATGAACACGCATGAATGGCCTTGATTGCGACTGTTGTATTCTTCCCGCGAGTAATATTGGAAGAGATGCCAATGCTCCAGAATGACTGGAACCAGGCTTTGGAATTTTGACCGGAAAGACTTGAAAGCGCTGCGACTGACCTCCGTCTAGCTCCCATGCTTTCCGGAGTCGGAATGCTGCACGTCTGGGCGGGCAAAGGAGTGCCCTCAGCAACGTGACGCTGCAGGTAGCACGTAGACAGCCTGCAAAAATAAATCTTTCCAAATCACGAAATATGGGGAGCAGCCGCGAAGTAAAGAGTTGTCGGTGCTCACGACTGAAGTAGAAATTCCCCTAGGTCAATCCGAGCTGCGCCTCACGGACCGACAGAGGCTCTGTAACCAACGACTCCGCAGCCTGACAACATTTTCATGAGTGGTATAAACTATAGGAGTATGAATGCCAGGCTGATTCATTCTTTGATTGCTGCGCGAAAGCCTAACCCTGCGCGGTCCCTAAACTCCCCTCGCTAACTGTCGACGCAGCCGCATCAGGCCCTTTCTGCTGCTGAAGCTTCTCTTCAAACTTAGCAAACTCATTCATCGCAATCTCCTCCTCGGGATCGAAGACCTGCTTAATGCCCTTGACCTCGGGAATGTAGTACGTCATCATGCTCTCGATGCCGTTCTTCAACGTCACCGTACTCGAATCGCAAGTGCGACAAGCGCCTCTGAGCTTCAACAGGACCAGCCCGTCCTCGAAGCCTCGGAAATCGATGTCGCCTCCGTCGTCCTGAATGGCCGGCCGTATCCGAGTCTCGAGCAGCTCCTTGATCATCGCCACGACGTCGTCGTCGTCGTCGGCGATTGCCAGAGTGTCCTGGGCCGCTCCCTGCGCGTCCTCTCCCGGCCTGCTCGCTACCGTGTTCACGATCGGCTGGCCCGTGGTAATGGCCTCGGTGATGAGGCTGAATACCTCTGGCTTGACATGCGCCCAGGGTGTGGCGCTGTCTTTTGTGATGGTGATGTAGTCGCCGCCGAAGAAGATGGAAGACACGCCGTCCACGCTAAGGAGCTTTCCGGCCAGAGGTGAAGGGTGAGGTGGAGCCAAGGTCGAGCGCGGTGATAGGTACTCTAGAAAGGGTGACGGGAAGTTTTCCGGAAGGACGCGCTGATTGGGTTTGAACTTGAGAGCCTTGGGTCTGTTAGCCTAGATTATCCTTAGCTGTCACAGGACAAACAGACATCATTGTTAGGTGTGTCTTCCGTCTGAATGAACAGAGTCCGTCGGGCGACAGCCAGACTTGGTTGAAGCCGAGCATCCCTTGTGCACCTGAGAGCTGGCCGTTGCCTTCCGCTTGCTAGCAGATTTGTGACTGGTCTCGAGGCGCGATGCATGCATCTTATGGCGGTTTGAGGGAATGGGAATGTGCGGCTCTGCTTGAGACTGTGAGTGGTTCGCAACTTGAAGGCTCTAAGCACACAGCGCGGTAGTGTACTGGATGACATTGCGGTCGGACGGATTTGTGCCTTGAAGGGTGGAACTGAAGCTGCGAGATATCTCGAACTTTGAGCTGAAGTTCGGAAACTTCGAAGTGACGTGCATACGCTCGGACCGCCACCCGGAAGACCCGGGGACGCTTTGCAACGGCTTGCCATGGATCCAGGCCAGGGGTTCATCCTTCGCTTTATTACTATAATCATTATTTACTCACTATGCTAGCTAGTCCTGTTCACTGGGTATCAATGCAACCTATCCTTTGATGCAACCCACCGTGACTTCATGTATTCCTGAACAGAAAATATAAAAGACCACCACCCATGAACGTCCCATGGCTATCCACCGTGGGTGGACTCCTACTCCATAGGTCCAGGCGTTTTCAACCATACCCTCTTCGTAGCTCCCACTCTTCCCAGATGTCCGAAGTCGCTGTTCTTGCCCGTGCTCACCCGTCGC
>QQTW01000072.1_pt1 | contig 54533 bp, 59 predicted proteins | sample 1904831 | NCBI WGS metagenome assembly QQTW01 (sample SAMN09435610, study PRJNA476489) | Subsurface metagenome, whole genome shotgun sequencing project. | reverse complement strand
GCCGCAGCCCCCGCCCCCGCCGCAACGCCTGCGGCAACGGCAACGCCTCCCGCCGCAACTCCTCTACTGGTTAGTGGCATAGAAATTTCTGGGATTGCTCGCTCGTTTAACGATGTAAACGATTTGATTCTTACTCTCAAACAATCTTCTTTCCTGCAAAGTGCGGAAACAAGAATAATTACCGCTACCTTAGTTGACAATCCCGTCCAGTCTGGCGCTGGACAAGGAGTTAGACTTCCCCAAGTGGTAAACTATACAGTTCAATCAACTTTCAGCGATGCGGGTGCAACGCAGTTATTAAGAGAGTTAGAACGCAAAGGTACGTTAGGTTTAGTTACGCGAATTCGCACACTGCAACAAAGAGGACTCATTCAACAATGACGTTTAGTGATGATTTTATTACGGTCGGCGAAGGGCAAGATTTGCAAAGCTCGACAGCGAATTACCCTACCTTATTTGGCATCCAGTTAACGCCACAAATTAGCGGTATTTTGATTGCTGTAGCCCTAGGAGGATTAGCTGCTTACATTGCCAATAGCTATGTCATGCCCGTATGGCAAAAGTACGGAGAATTAACGGCAGACCGCGATCTAAAGCAGTCGCAAGTAGCTCAAAAGCAAGCCAATATCAAGCAAGGCGAAAAACTAAAAACTGACTTAGTCCAAGCAAAACAACAGCAAACAGAAATATTATCTCTATTTGCTAATGAAAAGACTTTGGATACTTTACTATTAGACATTAACCGCCTAGTAGAATCGGGTAATACAAGTACGGGAGTAGTTTCTAAGCTGCAAAAATTTGAGCCAGCAAATCAATCTGCAGAAATAATTACCGATAGTTCCTTTGGTTCAGAAGTTAATGGCAAACTAAAACGCCGCATAATTAATATTGCCCTTACCGGAAATTACGAGCAAACACAGTCAATATTGCGCAATATGGAACGCCTGCAACCACTGTTGATTGTTAATGACTATACTTCAACTTTGCAGCAAGATCCGGTCGATCCTGCTACTGGGCGCTTACCTCCAGCATCAATTAATACAGCTTTCAAACTACAAGCGCTAATTCCGGCAACTCCTGAAGAAGCCGCCGCCGCGGCCGCCGCCGCCGCTCCTAAACAGTAAATACGCTTTACCTAAGCTACTGTTCAAAGCAAACAGAACTATTTGCAAATATAGTTCTGTTCAATTTCTGTACCGCAAATTTTTAAAAAACTATAGTCACTAAGCTGCTCATTTGCGTGTATTTACTGAGAAAAAAACACTTTAAAAATAAATATTAAATGAAGTTATCAGTAAATTCTCGCTTGTATATTCCTTACAAATAAAGATAGGTTTTTGATGAAGTTTATATGGGTTAAAAATCTAAAAAACTTTGAGGAAAAAGTAGTATAGTAATTTTTGACTTTGTACCTGTAAAGTTAATGAATCAACATAGTTTGAGGAATTAAATCTAAATAAATAACTAAATCTGGTGTCCCTAGTTCGGTTTTCAAGTAAGTATTTATATTTATAATTAGTGAAGTGTGAGAAAGTGAAAAATCCTTGGATTAATAGTAGTGTAATAGTTGCTGGTGCAACAATTGTGTTGATGGCTACCCAGCCTGGATTTAGTCAAGTTGCAAAAGTAACAAGCGTCCAGATAAATCAAACAAGTAGCGGCTTGAATTTAGTACTAGAAACTTCTACAGGCAAACGCCCGCAAGTTTTTACCAGTAAACGAGGAAATAGTTTTGTCGCCGACATTATCAACACGCAATTACAACTACCTCAAGGAGACACTTTTCGCCAAGTAAACCCCGCCCCAGGAGTTGCATCAGTAACTATTAATCGACTGGACGCTAATAGTATTCGGGTTGTAGTTACGGGCAATAGCAGCGCCCCTAACGGTCAAATTAGCGATCGCACAGATAGAGGCATTACTCTAAGTTTGACCCCCGGAGCGCCCACTGCAACCAATTCTGGCGCGTCACCCCAAGGAGCTACACCGCCCGAAAGTACAGCACAAAATCCAGGAGGGGTAATGGTCCCCAATCCCAACGTCACTATTGACGGCGTGCCGCCATCGGGAGCTACAGCGCCAATATTACCAAGAGCCGTTGCCCCACCCGTCGGAGATATTGCCGTATCCAATACTGATTCTTCTGCTGCTCAAATCGATTTAGGTACAGAGGAGCGCGTCCCCAGATTGGTATTAAGAGAAGCCCCAGTTAGAGAAGTGCTGGCTTTACTTGCCCGCGCTGCTGGGCTAAACCTCGCTTTTAGCGCTGCCCCCGCTACCGGGCAACAGAATCAACCTACCGACCCTGCGGCGGGGGCTGAAGGCCCAAGAATTTCTTTAGATATTGAAAATGAGTCGGTACAAGACGTTTTTAACTATGTTTTGCGATTGAGTGGATTGCAAGCAAACCGCGAAGGGCGGACTATTTTTGTGGGAACAAGACTGCCCAATCAAGCCCGCGACTTATTAGTTCGCAGCTTTAGACTCAATCAAGTAACGGTAGGGGTAGCATTAAACTTTTTAGTCGGGATGGGCGCAGAAAGTGCCGTAAGTAGAGAAAGAACAATTACTAGCGTCAATGCCGTACCCGTTGGTGGTTCGGCAACTCCTGCAACCCAAACTCAAACCAGTACAGAAACTAGAATCGAACTGCAAAGAGTAGAATTTCAAGATTCTTCCCCACTACTACGAGGGTTGCAGGCTCTAGGAGACGAGCGGACAAATTCTGTCACCTTGATTGGTACGCCTAAGCAAATTGATATGGCGACTTCGCAACTAATTCAACTTGATTCTCGCCGCCGTCAAGTAGCAATGAACGTCAAGATTGTAGACGTAAACCTTTTAGCGACCGAAGACTTTAATACTAGCTTTTCTTTTGGCATCGGTGACAACTTCTTTTCTAATGCTGGAGGTTCGGGAAGTGTAAATATTGGCGGTTCTAGACCGCCAAGTTCGGTGGAACTGGAAACCAGTTTGACGAGTCCGCCGACCATCACTAACCCCATTACTGGCGCACCCTTTTTAGATCCAAATAGCAGTGTAGGTATTCCAGGAACTACCCCAGGGACACAAGTGATCAGTCCAACGGGTAGTATTAGAACCATTCAAAATCCTGGGACTGGACAATTTTTTACACCAACTGCTCCCATCGCCGCCGATGGTAGTCCGCTAACACCAGGCTTTACAGCTATCACTCCAGCAACCAATAATATTATTACCCAAACCCTAGATGCGAACGGTAATATAGTTTCAGCCGTGACTCAAGGTACAGTAGGTACAGCTACCGCATCTTTGCCAACTTTGTTTCAATTTCCGAAAAAGTTTCTTTCTTCGCTGCAAGCTCAAGTTGTCAATGGCAATGCTAAAATTTTGACCGATCCTACGCTGATCGTTCAAGAAGGTCAAACAGCTAACGTCAATTTAACGCAGGAAGTAGTAGGAAATATTACTAGAACTATTACCGATAATACTGGCGGTTCTAGAGAGACATTAACGGTTGATAAAGAAAACGTTGGCTTGACATTGAATGTACGGATCGAACGAATTGACGATAACGGGTTTATCTCTTTATCTGTAGCGCCTGTTGTTCGCGCTCCGCAAGCACCAGCGCAGACACCAAACGGACAAATATTTTTAGTATCAGAACGCAGTCTTAATTCAGGTTTAATTCGTCTGCGCGATAATCAAACTTTGATTTTGTCAGGAATTATCCAAGATAGCGATCGCACGACAGTATCTAAAGTGCCAATTTTAGGCGATATTCCTTTATTGGGTGCATTATTTAGAAGCACTAATAGACAAAACCAACGTCAAGAAGTAATCGTCTTGCTCACTCCGCAAATTCTTGATGATTCTGAGCGTAGCACTGCGGGTTTTGGTAGTTATAATCCAGGCCCCGATGCTCGCCAGTTGCTAGAACGCAGCCGCAATAGCCAGCAACCTACCACTAAGCAGCTAAAAAGTGTCAAATTCAAAAACTAATTAGCAACCTTATAAGTTGCTAGAGTTATTTCTAGCAACTTATTTACAGCCAAGACTTTCTTTAGTTGCGATTCCCGTAACTGGATTAGTTCCTGTAGCGCGATCGCATAATAAATTTACTTGATACCTGTCGATTAACGCATCGCTAAAGTCTGCGCCCGTAATATCAGCATCAAAAAACCGGGAACGAGTTAGAGTTGCATCGGTAAAAATAGCATTTTTTAAGTTGGCATTATCTAAAGTTGCGCGATCGACCAAAGCTCCAGAAAGGTTTGCGCCTTCTAAGTTTGCTCCTAGTAAAACGCCTTTTGTCATGATGGCATTGGTTAAGTCTGCGCCTTGAAAATTTGCCCCCCGCATCTCGGCGGCGACAAATACCCCCCCAACTAAATTAGTCTGGGAAAAATCGCGGTTTTGTAAATTAGTATTGTTGTAATTAATAGTATTATCTTGGGCTAAGGCTGGTTTTGCCGCTAATAAGATCCATAGCGCTGCAAGACTTAGAAGCAGCAGCAAACGCCCTACAGCTTTTTTTAAAACATCGGGAGAAAATCCAAAAATTTGTTTTTGAGTTGAAAACATACTATTTATCGCGCCAATCTTTACCTAAACGCAAGGTTAAATAAGAGTCAAGATCCCCGGTTGCTTCTACTTCCACCTTACCTAAGCCTAAAACTTTTTGTAGCTCGGTAGCCGCCTGCAAGTCTCCGCGCTGCACGACAATTTCTGTTTGTGACAATTTATCTTGCCAATCAGCACTTACATAGACATTTTCTAATCCTTGAGCTTTGAGCGAACTTGCAACTTGACGGCTTAAACTAGGTTGACCGGAAGCATTTTGCACGGCAATTTTCAAACTAGCAAGCGATCGCTTTTTTGGGGTACTAAATACTTTTGTGCCAAAATACTCGCTCATTACTCGATCTTGCCCGTTAGGATCGAGCCAATAACTACTAGGATCTAAACTTAGGGAGCTAAGAAAGCCTGGTAGCATGACCATTTGCAGATTTTGAGCATCTAAGTTAGCGCCAAAATTTGCTAGGGTAAGCATTTCCTCTGGACTGAGATTAGTATCTACATAATTTTGCATAATACTAACTATTTGCGGCAAACGAGCGACGATCGCTGGATTTGTCAGGCGATTTTTTAAAGCTTTAATTAATAACTGCTGCCTTTGCACCCTACCCAAGTCGCCAGCTTCGCCAAGAAACCTAGCAAATTGTTGCGCCTCGTCGCCATTTAAAGTTTGCCATCCACTTTCAAGATCGATAGTTAGATTTTGGGTAACATCGCGATAAGACATCGAGCGCGGGACAAATACCTCCACGCCGCCAATAGCATTGACTAATTCTCGTAATCCCTCAACGCGGAGACGAATATAGCGATCGATGGGTACATCGTTTAAACTTTTACTTACTACCCGCGTTGCGATCGCTGCACCACTAGCATTTGCCAAAGATATTTTTTCCAGTCCAATTTCTGGCAAGACTACCATGCTAGAGCGAGGAATCGATAAAACTTTAATTAATTGGGAATTGGGGTTAACTCGCAATAATAAAATGGTGTCGCTACTCGCAGTCATGTCTGACGGCACGATATCGCCCTGCCCTACTGGGTCGATACCCAAAATTAAAATATTAACAGGTCGTGCTATTTGGTATTGAGAATTAGCAAACGGTACGGCTTTATTGCCTTGTTTTTTTAATAATTCTGCTAATTGTTGCTCTTGAGTTAACGGCGGGCGATCGCTCCATATAGGAGTAAGTAAAGCAACATTAGCTCCGAGCAATACCCAAAAGGTAATTAAACCCGTCCAAGATAGTAAAGGATTTTTGTGCCAAGCTACCAAAAAACGATAGCGCAATGTCTCCAAACTGCCTTTAACTACTTGGCGATCGAGGCGGCGGACGGACGAATTATACGTTCTTTGGACTCCCTTAACCACAACTATTGTCCCTAAATTTAATCGCTCTACAGGTATGGTAATGCAAGCTGTTAATATTGCCACTGGTAAAGTAAACTATCCTTGCAAATCGTGGCTTTAAATTAACTATGACCCGTAGCTCTTTGATACCCGTAATTTTAGCTGGTGGTAAAGGCGAACGTTTTTGGCCTCTCAGCCGCAAGCATCGCCCCAAACAATTTTTAAGTTTAGATGGTAGTGGCAAAAGTTTACTGCAAGCCACCGCCGAGCGCTTGCTACCCCTTGCTGGTGATTGGAATAACTTGCTTGTCGTAACTTCTAGCGCTTTAGCAGCAGGCGTAAGCGAACAACTACCCCAACTACCCAAACAAAACCTCCTCGCCGAACCCGAAGGGAAAGACACCGCCCCCGCCGTTACTTGGAGTACGTTAGAAATTGCCAAACGCTACGGAGAGGATGCAATTGTCGGCTTTTTTCCCGCCGATCCTTGGATTGAAGATCCGCTTAGTTTTCAGCAAACTTTACAGGCGGCGGCGCAATTAGCCGCAACGGAAAATGCGATCGCAACTTTAGGCGTAAAACCAACTTACCCGTCTACAGGCTACGGTTACATCGAGCAAGGAGAACAAACCGGGACGTTTGGCGGCTTACCTACTTATCGCGTCAATCGATTTACCGAAAAACCCGATCGCCAAAGCGCCGAAGCATTTATTGCTACTGGGCGATTTAGCTGGAATAGCGGGATGTTTATTTTTAAAGCTGGCGTAGTTCTCCAAGAACTTTATAACCACGCCCCTGAAATTATCCAACCACTCGCCCAGCAAGGCGTAGCGGCTTATGCCAACTTACCTAAAATTAGTATCGACTACGCCTTGATGGAAAAAACAAAACTAGCTTATGTATTACCTGTAGACTTTGCTTGGGACGATTTGGGCGATTGGAATGCTATTGAACGCTTGTTAAAAACCGATGCGCCGAATGTAGAAGTAGCTCATCATGTGGGACTCGATACTACTGGATCGTTGCTGTACGCGACCGATGACGAGGAAGTAATAGTGACGATTGGTTTAGAGGATGTTGTGGTCGTGCGCGATCGCAATGTGACTTTAATTGTCAAAAAAGACCGTACCCAGGAAATTAAACAAGTTTTAAAAATGCTGCAAGATCGTCCAAAATTTAGAGATTTATTGTAAATCCGTCAAATGTCAACTCTTGATAGAGGTAATAAAGCAACTTTTTGCGGTACAACCAAACAATCTTGACGTGCGATCGCGCAGCTTAATAGAGGCTGGCATAATCTTGCTTTTTTGCTTCAAACTATTGTTTCCTTTATTTAATTCAACTTGTGTTTTTAACTCAAACTACTTCTCGTCAACGCGAAATTATTGAAGTTGTCCTCCGTAATGGCTGGGACTATATGCGCCGCATCTTAACTGGTGGCAAAGCCGACGAACCCCAGTTACCCACCCCGGCGGTATTGCGGAATATTTTGGTAGATTTGGGGCCTGTTTATGTCAAGCTAGGTCAATTGTTAAGCACGCGCCCGGATTTACTGCCTTCTGCCTACATTGAAGAACTCTCAACGTTGCAAGACGAAGTACCCCCCGTCCCTTGGGCAGACATTGAAGTGCTATTGCGCCAACAATTAAGTCAGCCAATGGACGAAACTTTTTCTAGCTTTAGCGCGATTCCGGTGGCGGCGGGTTCTATTGCTCAAACTCATCGCGCTACTTTAGCCGATGGGCGTGAAGTTGCAGTTAAAGTTCAGCGTCCGGGTATCGATCTAACTGTTGCTCAAGATATTTCGCTCATTCGCGGTATTGCGGACTTAGTGGCGCGGACTGAATTTGGGCAAAGTTACGAGGTTGATTCCTTAGCAGAAGAATTTGCCACAGCATTGCAAGCAGAATTAGATTTTAAACGCGAAGCAAGTTTTACCGACCAATTGCGACAAAACTTGGCAGATAGTCGCTGGTTTGATTCTAAACGCTTAGTTGTAGCAGAAATTTACTGGGATCTGACTACAGAAAAAATTATGGTCATGGAGTGGTTAGATGGCAGTCCCATTTTAACAGCTACTCTAAATAGCGATCGCGATGGCATCGATTCACGAGTTGAACGCGGAGAAATTACTTCTTTGCTATTTCGTGCCTTTTTTCAGCAGGTATATATTGATGGGTTTTTTCACGCCGACCCCCACCCAGGTAATTTATTTTATCTCAAAGATGGTCGTGTCGCTTTATTAGACTGCGGTATGGTCGGCAGATTAGATCCTCGCACCCAACAGATTTTGACTGAAATGTTGCTGGCAATTGTCGATCTAGATGCTCAAAGGTGCAGTCAGCTAACTTTACAATTAGCAGATTCCGCCCAGCCTGTAATTTTATCGCGCTTGGAAAATGACTACGACCGAATGTTGCGAAAATACTATAACTTAAGTTTGTCGCAAATTAATTTTAGTCAGGTATTTTACGAAGTTTTGCAAGTTGCTCGTAACAATAAAATTCGCTTGCCTAGCAATCTAGGTTTGTACGCTAAAACTTTAGCAAATTTAGAAGGAGTCACTCGTAAATTTAATCCTGAAGTAAATTTATTAGATGAAATTAAACCATTAATTACCGATCTATTTAGGAGGCAATTATTAGGTGCAAATCCTTTGCAATCGCTCTTAAGAACTGCCTTAGATATTAAAAGTTTATCTCTCCAATCGCCGCGACACATAGAGTTGTTGTTAGATCGGGTAACTTCCGAAACTTTGCAATGGAATTTATCATTGCGCGGGCTTGATGGACTGCGCAGTAGTGTTGACGACTCTGCCAATCGCCTTTCTTTTAGCATTTTGGTAGGTTCGCTAATTATGGGGGCGGCAATTATTTCTAGTAAAGCGCAAACAAGCGATTTATCGTTGCCAAGTAGCGTTTTATTTGCGGCAGCTAGTTTATTAGGATTGTGGTTAGTTTTTAGTATTATCCGCTCTGGAGGGTTAAAAAATTCTAAATAGCAAAATAGAAATTTAATCAATCAAAGGCAATTATTACATTCTAGTAATTGTCTTTTTTTTGTAGTGATAAATATCAATCTAGAGGAAATCTTAGAAAAACATCGAAATTTTTGTCCAACAACTGCATATCTACGGAATCGGTATACTATTTACTTAGGATACGAACCTTAACTAGGGTATATATCTTTACGCAAGGCTAAAAATGTTTATAAAGTAGTTGAGAAGCGCTCGATCGACATTATCAGTTTTACTTAGCTCTAGGCCGCAACCTGTCAGGATTTAGAGCAATTTGTGCCGGAGAAGATTTTGAAGTGAGGAGAAGTGGTGAGACAAATATTTAATAGCTTTTGCCTAGCTAGTACTGTAGTCGTATTCATAAATCAGTCCGCTAGAGCCGAGCGGGGAGTAACAAATTATATTGCCAGAATTTCGAGCAAGCCCCAAACTATAAAGCTGGATATGGGCAATAGACAGAAAATTAAACAAGTAAGGACATTAACTATAGCTCAAACGCGATCGCCAAGTACCCCAACTTTTCCGCAAAATCTGCGATCGCCCCAGCCTCCCCAAGCTGAACCTGTTAGTACGCCGCCCGCTCAAAATCAGCCCGCACCTAGCAAGCTCAACCCTAATCCCAATCCGTTACAATTTCCCACTAAACCAGAAGATGTACGGCTCGAAGCAACCGAAGGAATTAGCTTGCAACAAGCGCTTGAATTGGCACGGCGTAACAATCGGCAATTGCAAATTGCTTTACTCACTCTAGAACGCAGCCGCGCCAACGTGCGAGAAGCCCAAGCCGAGGAATATCCAACCGTTAGCGTCCAAGGAGGGTTAAATAGCAGAGGTAGTAGTGTTTTTAGCGATGACAATGCCAGCAACTTATCGGGAAGTGGCAACAGCCAACTAGAGCAATTGCTCAATCAAAATAGTAGCAGTCAAGGCAGTTCTACGGCATTAAGCGGCACTGTAGAACTTAGTTATAACGTTTATACCGCCGGTGCTAGAACTGCCCGCATCCGCGCCGCCGAAGAACAACTACGCTTCGATTTATTAGATGTCGAACGGATAACAGAGCAACTACGCTTAGATGTATCTAACGATTACTACGACTTGCAAGCCGCCGACGAACAAGTAAGAATCAATCGAGCCGCCGTAGCTAATGCCGAAGCTAGTTTGCGCGATGCTCAAGCGCGAGAACAAGCTGGAGTGGGGACTAGATTTGACGTTTTGCAGTCGCAAGTACAACTTGCCAATGCCAATCAAGACTTGACAAACTCTTTGAGCCAACAGCAAGTTGCCCGCCGTCAGTTGGTTAATCGTTTGAGTTTAGCTCAAAGTGCTAATGCGATCGCCACAGATCCCGTAGAAATAGCCGGAGTTTGGAATTTATCGCTAGAAGAAAGCATCATTGCGGCTTTTCAAAATCGGGCGGAGTTACAACAACAGTTAGCACAGCGCAATATTAGCGAACAAAATCGGCGTGTTGCCTTAGCAAGAATTAGACCTAGAGTTGCAGTTAGTACTAATTACAACATCAGCGATACTTTTAATGATGACCGGAGCTTTGCGGATGATTATACGGTGGGGGCAAATGTAACTTGGAATCTGTATGATGGCGGCGCAGCTAGAGCTAGTGCTAGAGCGCAAGAAGCAAACATTGCGATCGCCGAAACAAATTTTGCCGATACTCGCAATCAAGTCCGGTTTGAAGTAGAAGAAGCTTATAGTAATTTGCAATCAAATTTAGCAAATATTCAAACAGCTTCCGTTGGTTTGGAGCAAGCAAGAGAAGCTTTGCGCCTAGCAAGATTGCGCTTTCAAGCAGGAGTTGGTATCCAAACCGAGGTAATTGATGCGGAGGATAATTTGACTCAAGCTGAAGGTAATCGAGTAACGGCAATTTTAAACTACAACCGAGCTTTAGCAAGTTTGATTAGAGCCATAAGTAATGGCAGTTCGCAGTAGCTTGCGCCTAGCAAGACGAGGCACTAGGAGTTGATATGCTACCCTTATAACGATCGAGGCTTTAATGTCATAATTTTTGTAGCGATCGAAATATTTATCTATTGGTTGAGGCGTGTTTGTGCCGAATCGGAATTATTGGCTATCATTACTGGTTATTTGTGGCTCGTGGGGAGTAAGTTTACCCGCCCAAGGGCAAGCACTTGTTCCCTATACCGTGCAGCTTAATAACGTAGAACTAGAAAAGCAAGGCTTGGGTTTAGCGCAAGAAGCAGCGCAGTTAGCGCAGTTTCAACAATACGAACTCGCCTTACCACGCGCCAGATTAGCAACTCAACTCGCACCCAAAAGTTACCAATCCTGGCTGCTATTGGGGGGGTTGTATTTGCAAACAAATAAGTTCAAAGAAGCGATCGCCCCTCTACAACAAGCCAGGTCTTTAGATCCCAAAAATCCAGCAATTTTGTTTGCTTTGGGTTCGGCAAATTTTGGTCAAGAACAATACCAAGCGGCGGTGGATAATATCATCGCTGGACTAAAGCTTAAACCCAACGATCCCGAAGCTTTGTTCGATTTGGGCAATTCTTACTACAGGCTCAATCGCTTGCCAGAGGCGATTTCTCAGTACGATAAAGCGGTGGCGGGGAATAAAAAGTTTTGGCCGGCGATTAATAATATTGGGTTGATTAAGTACGAGCAAGGAGATACTCCTGGGGCGATCGCCGCTTGGCAAAATGCCCTAAAAATCGATAAGCAAGCCGCCGAACCACAACTAGCTATTGCGGTGGCTCTTTACGCTCAAGGAGACTTGCAAAAAGGTTTAGCGGCGGGAGTTGCGGCTTTAAAAATTGATAGTCGTTATGGAGACTTGGAGTTTCTCAAACAAAACCTGTGGGGAAATCGCTTGCTTAACGATACGAAAAAGTTGTTAGCTGCGCCTCGCATTCGTTCTACTTTACAAGAACTCCCCGCCCCACCTCAACAAGCAAGTCCCGCTCCGGGAGCGCGATAAAAAGGCTGATTAGCGGACGAACTTCAAACTTTCTTTTTCTTTAGCAAACAAATCGGTAAAGATACTCATTACAGTCCGCGATCGCACTTTAATATTCGTACTTATCCCCATTCCCGATCGCAAGGTTACTTCTCGCCCGTTAACTAATAGCGATTGTCTTTCTAGTTGCACTTTTGCTGGAAAGCGATAAAAAGGATAAACGTCATCTGGTGGTAAAACATCTGAACCAATCCAAACTAATTTACCTTTGACATCGCCAAATTCGCTAAAGGGAAAAGAATCTATCCTGACATCGACATCCATTCCTGCTTTGACAAATCCAATATCGCGATTAGTAATAAATACTTTTGCTGTCAAAGCATCTTTTGGCACTACTTTCAGAATTGGTTGACTGATACTAGCAACAAAGCCTGGATTATGTACCTGTAAGTCGAATACTATGCCGCTTTCTGGGGCGGTAACATCTTGATAGTGCAAAGTTAAATTTGCTTGGCTCAACTGACTGTCTATTTCTGCTAGGTGCTTATTATTTTCAACAAGTAGCTTAGTTAATTGAGTGTCAATTTCGGCGATACTTTTGTTATTTATGGCAATTTGATTTAATAAATCCTTGCGATCGAAAGCGACGATATTTTGGCTTTTAGACTGGGCTTCGCTAATTGCTAGTTTGAGCCTTGCTTGTTCTTGAATACTTTTTTCTACTTCCGCTAGATCGGTTTGTACTTGCTGTAGCTGCTTGAGAAATTGAATTTTTGAAATTGCCCCAGCTTCCGCTAAAGATGCTATATCGTGTAAAATTCCCCGGTCGGTATTTAGATTGCTTTTGTGCAGTCCTAGTTGAATATCTGTTTGACTTAACTGCGTCTTTAACTGCTCGACAACTAACCTAGACGCGACTTTTCGCGATTCTAACTCAACTTGACTCGATTGCAGGCGCTCGATTTGTTCCCTATTCAAGCTACTTATGACGCTTGGATCGCCTAATTCTCCTCGATAGAGTTGATTTTCGGCAACTAATGCCGCTCGATTTTTAGTTAAGGAGATAATTTCAGCTTTGGGCTGTATACCTGGATACAAAGGCGCTACACCGTCACGATTATTGATTTGCGAAGTATAAAATTGATTTTCTTGCAGCAATGACTCGCGCACTAGCTTTAGCGCTGCGTTTTGGGATCTAGCCGCCGTTGGATCGAAACTAAGTAAGCGATCGCCTTTTTCTACTTTTTGCCCGTCAGCGACGTATATAGCCTTGACTACACCATTAACGGGAGATTGTACTTCTTTCACCGTTCCCGTTGGTTCTAGCTTCCCTGTTGCGGGGATAGCTTGCTCGATTTTGGCAATACACGTCTAGGCGATCGCTCCGGTGGTGACGGTAAGTAAGGATAATAAAATTAGCCGCGATAAAGTTGGCGGATAAAGTTGGCGATTGTTGTAATATGACTGGGCGATCGAACTGTTGATAACTTGGGGAGTTGGAACTATTTGCGGGTTTTACTAACTTGAGAATTGGTAAATTTTCTGTTTCTTTGGACTTAGAGGCGCGATTAAATTTATTACTGTTATTAGCACTCATATTTATTAGCCTTGATGAAAAATAGATAGTTAATTGTTACTTGCTTCTTGTTGTTGGTATAAGCAGTAATAGCGCCCTTTCATCGCCATTAATTGCTCGTGCGTTCCTTCTTCAGCTACCGTACCCGCATCCATCATCACAATGGCATCGGCATTGCGAATTGTTGCCAAGCGATGGGTAATAAAAAATACGGTTTTGCCCTTAAAGGCGGCAGCTAAATTAAGACAGACCGAGCGCTCGGTGTGATAGTCTAAAGCACTGGTAGCTTCATCTAATATCAATAGTTTAGGGTTTTGTAATACGGTTCTTGCGATCGCAATTCGCTGTCTTTGTCCCCCGGATAATGCTGCACCTCGTTCGCCTACTTTAGTGTTATAACCTTGAGGCAAAGACATAATAAAGTCATGAGCAAAAGCTATTTTTGCAGCTTCCACAATGTCTTCGGAATTAGCATCGGGATTTGTTAAAGCAATATTTTCTTGTACCGTACCGTCAAAGAGTAAAGTATCTTGCAATACTACCCCAATTTGACTGCGTAAGGAATAAAGTTCTACTTTGCTAATATCGTAGCCATCGATTGAGATTCTGCCACTATTTAGCTCGTACAAACGCGGTAAAATTTTTGTTAATGTACTTTTTCCTGCACCACTAGAACCCACTACACCTACAAATGTACCGGGGAAACTTCTAGATTAATATTTTTAAGTTGCTTTTCTCCACTGTCTGCAAAACGAAAGGATACATTTTCATACTTTACTGCGCCGCTAATTTCTGGCATAGGGATATTATTTTTGCCTGCTTGTTCGATTTCTGTAGGCGTATCGAGAATATCGCTAATTCTTTCTAGGGATAAAGCAGTTTCTTGAAAGTTTTGCCACAGTTGAATCAGCCTTAATAAAGGACTTGTTGTGTAACCTGCAATAATTCTAAAAGCAATTAATTGTCCGAGAGTTAGTTGATTTTCTAAAACTTAGTAAGCTCCAACTCATAGTAGCAACAAGCCCGATAACTTATTTAAAAATCCACTAATTGAACTTGCAGTTGTGGAAGTTAAAACATTTTTAAATCCCGCACTTACATAACGTGCATAATGTTCTTGCCACTGCCATCTCGATCGCAATTCAATATTTTGAGCTTTAACAGTTTGAATGCCAGAAACTACTTCAACTAAATAAGATTGAGTTTGAGCGTTGCGTTCGGCTTTGGTACGCGATTGCTGTCTAATTATGGGTGCTGCAACTAAAGTAAGGACGGCAAATAATGGTACGGTCGCTAAAGCCACAAGCGTAAGTATCCAGCTATAAAATAGCATGACGATAATATAAATTACCGAAAAAACTGCATCTAATACTACTGTTAAAGCCCTACCTGTAAGAAACTGTCTAATGTTTTCTAATTCGTTGACGCGACTAGCTAATTCTCCGACAGGACGGCGTTCAAAATAACGCAGAGGCAACCGCAATAAATGGTCGATTACTTGCGCCCCCAAAGCCAAATCTATGCAATTAGTAGTATCAACAAATAAATTAGTTCTTAAATTGGTAATTATCGCTTCAAGTACTGCGATGACAACAACAAAAGTTACCAAAATATGGAGAGTTTGAGCGCTATTTTGCCCGATGACACTATCAATAATTACTTGCGTAATTACAAGGATTAGCCAAAGCAAATAATTGTACAAAAAAGGAAGCAACAAATACCTCAAGTAGTACGCGGCGATAGCGGTGCAGAGAAGGTAAAAACCAAGATAAACCAAAGCGTTGTTTGGGTGTATCGGCGGTAGGTTGGAGTAAAAGGACTTGACCCGATTGTCCCCAGGACTCAATAAAAGTAGCAACTTTGAAGTGACGAATCCCGGTTTCGGGTATAGCTAAAATTAGTTCAGTTTCACTAGCTTTATAAAGTAGAGCAAAAGAGTCAAGCCAAGTAATAATTGCTGACGTTGGCAACCGAGCGATCGCAATTGCTGGTATATTTACTAATTGAGCTTTAATGCTCATTAATTCTGCTACCGCACCGCACAATTCTAAAGAGATGCTGCCATGACGTTCTAAAGAATTGGATAAAGCTCGACGCAGCACTTCTTTACGAAAAGGCATACCCCAGTATTGAGCGAGCATTTGAAAACAAGCTAAAGTGGCATATAAAGCGCCTCTAGCATGGATGTAGGGGTTATTTGGCGCGTTGTTTGGTTTCTAGAGTCTCTGGGCGCTCAGGAGCGTATGGAATATCAATTGTAGCTAAGGCATTTTCTGTAACTTCCTCTTGGGGAGAGGGAAAAAAGCCAACTAAACGCGCATTAGAGGGCGATACTTTAATATATTCTGGCGTAGAACCATTAGGAAGTAAGCGATCGCCTACAGCAAAATTAGTTGTCCCGCTACTGAGCAACCATAGCAAGTTGGGGTCTAAAGAATGCAAAGAAGTTTTACCTGGCGGTAAATTTACTACCACAGCAGTTTCGACAGCATTTACAGCTAATTGTTTGAGATTGCTAACATTTGCTGCTTGACGCTGGAGTTCTACCCCTAGCAAGTCAAAAACTTCAACTAAAGCACAATGGTTATCAAAAGCCACTGCTACTTGTGGTTCTTGTGCTAGTAAAGTTAAAAAATCTTCCGTTTTGATAGTTAAACAAATAACTTCACTAGCGGCTAAAACCGTCTCGCAAGGAACTTCGCGCAGTAAGCTTACCCAACCAATAATTTCGCCCCTTGAGAGTAACTTGAGAGTTTCGGGGGCGATGTTTCCTGGAGTATAAGCGAGTAACCGTGCTTGTCCGCTATAGAGAATGCTAATATTAGCGGGCATCGCATCGCGCACGGCAATTGTTTGTCCAAGGCGGTAGCGCAACAATTGACTTTTGACGATTAATCTTTCTCTAGATGTAACCGAGAGTTGGTCAAAAGGCGGCGTACTAGCTAGAAATTCACTTAAAGCAAGGGTAGTATTTGTCATAGCGCTACCAAATCTGGTTCGACGACACTAATAAGTTGATTTATTTGTTCGTTAAGCCATTGCTTAAATAGTTCGTTCAGTAATTTTTGGCGCATAGCTTCATCAAATACTGCCGGAATAAATTTTTCTAAGCGCACTACCAAAAACCAATCTCCCAAGCGAGTTGGCGGTAGAAGTTGACCGGGTTTACCAGTTCTCAGCATTTTTGCAAGTTGCGGGTGAGGTACGCTTAGTTCTACAGGCCCGATTAATCCGCTAGTTTGAGCTTCTATTCCTTGAGAGTATTGCGCCGCACACTCGGCAAAAGATTGTTCTTTTGCTTGGATGCGAAAATATAATTCTTGCGCTAATTCTGGTTCATGAGTGCGAAGTACCGAGTAAATAACTTTATCTAACTTGGATTTATGAGCGAGAAAAAATGATTCTAGTTTATTTTCCCAAGTAACAGTTTTAAACTTTTCAATTTTTAATTCTCTAATTGCCAACGATTCAAGTTGAGTTGCAGACATACCATAACGCTGTAAATATACTTGACGTTCGGTACTATTTATTATTTGATATTTTTGATAATACTGCTCAATTGCGATCGCTTGTTCGGCGGTAGATAGCTGCACCAATGTAATCACTTTATCTATCAGTAGTTCGCGCCCTAACTGAGGTAGCATTTGATATTCCGCAAGCAAAGGTATCAATTCGGTAGGATTTATAACGCGATCGCCTAGTTGTAATATTAAAGACATAATTGTATTCAATCAATCGAGATTATAGTACCCAGTTATCTCCTAGTTATAACGGTAATAGCAAAAATACCTAAGCTAAAAATTAACAAACAATGATATTAATTGAAGTACATCAAAACTTATAGATTTAAAAGTCCGCCAGCCAAAATTTATGAACGAAGCTAGTGTATCGATAGTTGAATACGAAGATCGAGATCCAGAAACGGGAAGTTATATAGTCAAAAAGATACCCAGTGGTGAAACTATACTTGTACCCTCTGTTTCCAGCATATATATTTTGAAGCTAGAAAAGGGGCAAAAATTAATTTTCATTCAACCACCCGGATACCCAGAAGGCTATTTAGTCCCGCCTATTTAGCGCGATCGCTTAATATTTGGTGGAATAAGATGCTACTTCGGTTTTGGCTTTGTTCTGCTTGCGCCACCACCGATCTAAGGAAAAAATATTATATTGGCACGTTGCCAGCAAAATAAATAGCACAATTCCATACACAAGTTGGCTTCCGGCGGCTTGCCAATTTTGGACTGATGTTACTCCCATCATCAGCATTACCATCAAGCCAAAAGTCACAGCTAAAGCTAGGCGCGTAGCAAGTCCTAGAGTAATTAAAATACCTACAATTAATTCAATAATCGGTACGGCAAAAGCATTGATGCGTACCAAAGGTTCGGGAAAATACGAGCCTTCTAAGGTTTTAACAGTTTCTTCGACAAAGCCGGGAATGTTGCCAATGCGGGTAAAGCCATGATTGAAAAAATTAACCCCAAGCATCAATCGCAAGAATAAGTGAGCGAGGGCGAGATCGGTAGATTTAAAACCTGCATTTGATTTTTCTAGCATAATTAAGCCTCCAATAGTAATTATTTACGCTGCGGCGAATTGTTCGTAACTTTTGCTGGATGGGAAGATAAAATTAAGCGTACTGGGCGATCGCCTAACAAATAAGTTTGCAGCCAACTTAGCAATACAACTAACCGATTGCGCCATCCTGGTAAATAAACTAGATGAACCCCCAGCCACATTATCCAAGCTAAAAAACCTGTAAACTTCCACTGGCTAATTTTTCCTACTCCCGAATAACAGCCAACGATCGCTAATCTACCTTTATTAAAGTAACGAAATGGCTTGAGTTTTTGCCCGCGCAGTTGCCTAGTAAGGTTTCGAGCAACAGCTACGCCTTGCTGGAGAGCTTCTGGTGCAACACCGCTTAAGGGATCTAATTGTTCTACATAAGCCGCATCGCCAATAGCGTATACGTTGGGGTAATTAAGAGCTTGCAAGGTCGGGCTAACGCGCAATTTACCTTTAGCGGCGGTTAAAAGCTCATTGGCAGATTCTGGAATAGCGGCTTCTAAACCTACCGCCCAAATTGTTGTCGCCGTAGAAACTATTTGACTGTTACTAAGATAAACACCTGTGGCGGAAACTTGTTTAACTCGCGTTGCTAATCGGACATCCACTCCTAATTTTTGTAAATACTTTTGCGTATAACGCCCAAGCTGGGGGGGAAATTCTGGCAGCAAGCGATCGCTTGATTGCAATAAAATTAGTTTGACTTCGCGCACATTCAAATTAGGATATTCGCGGCAAAAGCGGCTGCGTAGCAACTCTACCAATGCCCCTACTACTTCTACTCCCGTTGCACCCCCGCCGACAATGGCAAAAGTAAGTAAGTGCTGGTGATGCTGGGGTTGAAGGCGTGATGCGGCTTCAAAACAAGCAAAAATATGATTTCTTAGCCTTACAGCTTCCGCTAACGTCCGCATAGGCAAGGCAAATTCTGCCGCTCCTAAAACTCCCAAATCCTGCGTTTGACTTCCGGTTGCCAAAACTAAATATTCGTACTGAATATCTAGTTTGTCGGTGCGGATAACTTGCAAAGAATAATCAATTTGTTCTACTTCCGCCATCAGAAAATGACTGTAGCGGGAGCGACGCAAAATAGCCCGCACTGGGTAAGCAATGTGTTCGGGTTCTATCTGTCCGGTTGCTACTTGGTATAGTAATGGCACAAAGGTATGGTAGTTATTGCGGTCAATAAGTAAAACTTCTTTGCCAGAACGAGCTAGAGATTTCGCTGCTTGCAGACCTCCAAACCCTGCACCAATTACTACAATCGGGAATTTTACCCGTGAGTGCGATCGCCCATAATCCACCATTGCTAGGAATCTCAAGTCAACTGGCTTCAATAGTACCCAAACTGCTCGAAACTTTCCGTTAAAATCAAACTATTTTGCCCGGTATCTATGCCAAATTTTTGAGCTTAAAATACACGCAATTAACCATACTAGCCCCGCCGCATATCCGGCGATAATATCAGTGGGCCAATGTACTCCCAAGTACAACCGACTAAAACCAATAGCTGTAACTAATAAAGTAGTTAGACTAATAATCCATAGTTGCTGGCGACGGTAGCGAGTTGCCAAAACATAACCAATAAAACCGTAAATTACCATCGATACCATCGCATGACCGCTAGGAAAGCTGTACTGTCCTACATCTACCACCCGATCCCATAAAGCTGGGCGATCGCGGCTAAATAGGTGTTTGAGCATTACATTTAAGCCAATTGCGCCGATAGCTGCGACGGCTAAAGTTGTAGCTTCCGATTGCTGCTTGCGCTGTAATAACCAAATGCCTAAGATCGAACAAATAATTAATAATACTAAAGGGTCGCCGATAGTGGTAATACCTAACATCACTATGTCTAGTAGTGGCGAGTGCCAACTTCTTACCGTCAGCAATATATTTGTATCAAAAGCAAAGCTTTCTGATTCTAAAACTTCTTCCGCAATCTGGGCAAACACCCATAAAGCAAATGCCGCTAATAATAAGCCGCCAATTCTAATTTTGAGTAAAAGGGAAAGTAGTTGCGATCGCACTATCTATATTTAAGTAAAGCTTTCCCAAACATTCGCCACTACATCGCTCAACCACTGACGCTGCTGCATATCGAGTAAACTATCATCGGCTAACAACTGCGCCGTTAGTTGCTCTAATGATTGCCCTTTGGCGCTGACAATTCTAATTACACCAGCGATCGCTGCGGCTACCATTTCTTCGTCAATGGGCTTTTGGTGGAGGGCGACAATTTCTTGGGGACTAGCGGGAATTGGGTAAAGCATGGCGTAACGTTAATAGTAGAAGTATTTTAATAAACTTGACTTAGTTGTAAACTTTTTTAAACAAATTCTCATTTATCTTGTAAGGGAAGTGTAGCGCAATCTGTAGCTTTGTCAACTCTGCCTTTCTAAGTAATTCACTAAGAGTTAAAATCGCCAAATGAAAGAAATCCTATATATAGAAATTCCTACACCTGAAACCGCTTGCGTGCGCCAGTGGTTGCACGAAGATTGGCTACCTCCAACGGGAGAAAAAGTCACTACTCCTGTAGGCGTGAGATTGCAGATAACCGAAAATACAAGCTCTACATCTGTTATTCCCCAAGAACTTTCAATTTTTACTTGGTCGGTACAACGCACGACTTATTTAAAAGTGTTTCGCTTAGGTGCAGTGTTCCCCAACGAGCAAAAGATCGTCGGTCAGTTGACAAATCAACTGTGCGTCAAGTTTCCCCAGCAGTATCCTGAACCACCAAGTATTGATTTAGCTACCCAGAATATTTTTGAAGCTTTAGCGCCGTATTACCCTTTAACAGCGAAGTATTTTCAAAAAATGCCCAACGGCGAAAAGGATCTCCAGCGCGTCTATTGGTGGGAACAGAGATGGCGCGAAGGAGTGCGTAAAGACGAGCAACCCAAGCAAGTAGTATTTGCGCGTCCAGGACAAACCGAGCAAAAACCTGAATACGATCTCATTTATGTTGGCGGTGCGTTGGGAGTAATTCACGCCGCAGTTATGGCACAGTTAGGCTATCGAGTACTATTGCTAGAACGCTTGCCCTTTGGCAAAATGAATCGAGAATGGAATATTTCGCGCTCAGAGTTGCAAAGCTTGATAGACCTGGGATTGCTATCTCCTAATGAAGCCGAAAGTGTTATTGCTAGAGAATATATTGACGGATTTAATAAATTTTTTGATGGGAATAATCCTAGTCACCTGAAATCGGCAGTATTGCATACTCCTACAGTATTAAATGTTTGTTTAGAATCAGAAAAATTGCTGCAATTATGCGGCGAAAAGCTCAAAGCTTTCGGTGGAGACATTTGGGATTTAACCGAGTTTGTGCAAGCAGAGGTTGATAAATCGCTTGTTACAGTCACCGTCAAAGATTTAAAAAACTTTACAGAACGAAAAGTAAGCGGGCGTTTATTAGTAGACGCGATGGGGACAGCTTCGCCGATCGCTTGGCAATTGAATGGTAAACGAGCTTTTGATAGCGTTTGTCCCACTGTAGGAGCGGTTGTTGCTAGTGGTTTTGAGCCTGGGGTATGGGATAGCGACTATGGAGACGTGCTAAATAGTCACGGCGATATTTCGCGGGGAAGACAGTTAATTTGGGAATTGTTTCCGGGAGGGGGAGAGGAATTAACTATTTACTTATTTCACTATCACCAAGTAAATAAGACTAATCCCGGCTCGTTGTTAGAAATGTACGAAGACTTTTTTACAATTTTGCCAGAGTATCGGCGCTGCGATGTAGATAAATTAGTGTGGAAAAAGCCAACATTTGGTTATATTCCAGGGCATTTTAGCAGTGGTAGTCGCGATCGCACGGTGGCGTTTGACAGGTTAATTGCGATCGGCGATGCGGCTTCTTTGCAGTCTCCTTTAGTATTTACAGGTTTTGGCTCGTTAATCCGCAATTTGGGACGTTTGACGGAGCTACTAGATACAGCTTTACAACACGATTTATTAAGCGCCAAGCACTTAAATCAAATTCGCGCCTATCAAAGTAATATTGCCGTAACTTGGCTATTTTCTAAAGGAATGATGGTGCCTACGGGACAGTATTTACCGCCGCAAAGAATCAACTCGATGCTTAATACATTTTTTGGGTTGTTAGCCGACGAACCCTTGGAAGTAGCCGACAATTTTATTAAGGACAGATTTACTTGGTTTACCTTCAATCGCTTGGCACTTAAAGCAGCATTTAAAAACCCCGCCTTGTTACCTTGGATTTGGGAATTAGCCGGAGCGAAAGATATTTGGCGTTGGCTGGGAAATTATTTAAACTTTGGCATTCATGCCTTGATTAGTGCCATCTTCGCCTCTTGGTTTCCCCAATTAGTTCGCCGCTTTCAACCAAGTATTGAACCTCGTTTTCCGGCTTTGTGGTTCAAATTACTCAACATTAGTTATGCGCTAACGGCGGGATTGGGACAACCTTATACAAATTTACGCGGCGCGGTGACACCGATAGATAAAAGGGAAGCAGAACTAAGTAGCCAAAACTTTAATTATTAGGGTTGGAGTTTAGCAGTGCCATTACTCTTTAGATAAACCAACATCCGTAAGATTTATACCCAAAGCATGAAAATTTTGACTGTAAAGACTACTGAAAATAGTACAGTCCTAGGTATCCTGGCTGGTAAGGCTGCACTTCTAGCTGCGGCGGAACCTACCCGCCGTACCTCAACTCTATCTGGGGGCAACCTCTATCGTGCCGTCAGGCAATATAGTTTTCCACAAAAAGGTACCATCCATATTAATGCTCCTTAGTTCACTGGCACCACTCAAGTCGGACTCGATCAAAATAGCACTACTCAAGTTAGATTGAAACAAATTAGCGCCCCTCAAACAAGCTTTGGTCAAGTTGGCGCTCTCCAGACAAGCTCTAGTCAAGTCAGCACCACCCAATTTAGCCTCTCTCAGGTTGGCTCCAGTCAGATCGGCACCCGTCAGATTAGTACTAATCAAATTAGCGCGATCCAATTTGGCACCAATCAAATTAGCACGGCTCAGATTGGCATCTTTCAGATAGGTTAAAGACAGATCAGCCCCTCTCAGGTTTATCCCCCTCAAGTCGGCTCCTTTAAGATTGCGGAATATCCCATCTCCACCTGGAGTACGATGCAAGTCAATTCCTGCAAAATTTCTCTCCCCAGCAGTATAAAGTCTAATCAACTCCTCAGCAGTTATCTCCATAACTCATTTCTTGAATCAATTCACACCTTAAACTCTACGCTTAATATTCAAGACGGTGCTACAGCTTACCTAATAAGTCCTCGAAGTTCTATAATCGATAGTATTGACAATTCAACGCCTGAAAAGTCGGATATATCGCGAGTTACGATCGCGTTAAGTTGATTTATTTCGGCACAAGCAAGTTGCACACCATCTTCAAAATCTTTAAGATTGCATTCTAAAGCCCGTTTAACAACGAGACTATCTACCGAACAAATTACTAATCCTGTTGAAAGTCTGGTAATTGCTTCAATTGCTTGTTGCCTTCCCTGAGCTTTTCTAACAATGTAAAAAATATTTGTGATTGTTGTTGCTGCAATAAATCCTTGGATTTTTGTTGTTTCAACCAGTTCAAAAAGTATTAAGGCTGATTCTACAAAAGGCTCTCTATTTAAAATTAAATCTAAAACAATGTTAGTATCAATTAAAACTTTCACTACTGATACTTATGCTGCAAATAATTTGTGTAATCTTCTTCAATTTCCTCGTCAGTTAAAGGTAATGAGGTGGATGCTGCAATTCCTCGCAGTCCTGTTAAAGTTCCTTTGGGGATTTGATTAGCTGGCGTGACTACCTGGGAAATAGACTGATTTTTTTGCTTAAGAAACTCTACAAAATCTAATACTTCGTTTACTTGCTCCGTTGGCATTGTTTTAACAATCGCGTAAATTTTTTCTGGTACTTCCATGTTTTTAACTTTTTCAGCATAAGTACAATCTATTCTAACTTTTCAAATCTTTTGGCAATCGTCCCCTATCCACCTCAACAACGTGGGCTGAAATGCGATCGCATTTAAAAGTAAAACATCAGGAGCGATCGCACTTTTGCAAACTATTTAAGATTGCGAGAACCTTTAGAAATTCGCTCTTGTTGTTCGGGAGTTAGCCAACTTGCTCTCGAAAACTGAGTTTGAGGCGGTAAGTACGTCCCGCGAGCAGGGCTATATTCTAGTATTTCCCCCGTTTCGATGTGATACATCCAACCGTGAAGCTCAATTTCGCCCTTATGCAATTTAGAATGAATCGCTGGATAAGTCCGCAAATTCTCTATCTGAGTCAGAACATTTTCCTCAATAGTTGCTTGCAATAATTGTTCGCCTTCATAATGCTGGTAATTGTCCTTAACCGTGCGGCGCGTGGCTTCCGTATGTTTGAGCCATTCGTAAACTAGGGGCATATCTGCCTCTAATTTATCCAACTTTAATAGCCCTTTCATTGCGCCACAGTGAGAGTGACCGCAAACGATAATTTCCTTAATTCCCAACGCTTGTACGGCATATTCCACCGCCGCGCCTTCTCCTCCATTCGCCGCACCGTAGGGCGGAATGATATTACCAGCATTGCGGATAATAAACATTTCCCCAGGTTCAGTTTGGGTAATTAAATTAGGATCGATTCGAGAATCCGAGCAAGTAATAAATAACACTCTTGGATGTTGCCCTTGGGAGAGCAACTCAAACATTTCCCGGTGAGTAGTTAGGTAATTTGTTTGAAAGCTATGTACGCCTTGAATTATCTTTTTCATCTTATTTATTTTTAACTATTTGCTTCCAATAATTGAGAAGTAACCAACCGATCCATCCACCCTTCTAAATAAACCTGATTAGCTTGTTGATGAGCCGGATCTTGACTATCCAAAGGGTAAGGCATTAATCCCAAAATAGCGGCAGTGGTGACGCAAAACATTGATTTTTGAAAACTAATACAAATTTGCACTCGCAAATCATCTTCTCCCCGACGGCTGCGATCGCGATAAAGATCGTGGATGTAATCTGGAAGATAATGGCGCATATCTTGCATGAGCAAAGTTGGTGGAATGCCCGAACCGCCAATGGGCAAGGGATCGGCGTACAGAGCGCCATAATCAAAGCGAGTTAAATCTGGCGAAATTTGATGCGCTTGGGCGTTGTAAGAAACAGTCCCCGAAAACGGCGTACCCCGAAAGAAAATTGCTTCTACATAAGGGACGGCGGTATCTGCTAAAAATGTTAATCCCGCAGATTCCGGGATAATGTCATAACGGCGATCGTTAAATTTGACAGAGTAAGTAATTGGTAAACTAGCCGCTTCCACTAAACCATTTTTAATATGATCTACAACTTGAGGAATCGATTGAATTTCACCTTTGTCAAACAAGTCGCTTAAATCTAAAAACATCGCACTCATTACCCGCCAAAACTGCCCCAGAGCGCTGTAATAAACTTGCTGGCGCACTTGTTCGGGCAAAAAGTCGGGGAAAAGTTGATGCAATCCCAGCATCAAGGGATTGCGCTTAAATCTGGCGGCGATTGCTTTTTGGCTATTTTCCCTAAATTCGGGGGAGTCTAAATACTTATCTAAACCGCCGCCACCATGCCAAAGCATACCTTTCATGCAGTATTCGGCGTATTCGTAATTAATACGATCGCCCCACCAATGTTTCAGCAACTTTTTTACGGAAATATCGCCATTAAAATACTTAAAAAAGGGAAAAAGCACTAAAAATTGATGCTCGGAAATGTATAGTAAATTCTTGTAGTAAGCTTCCAGCACAATACCGTAGCTTTTCAAGATGCCAACTACATCTAATACATTTTCTTTACTATCCTTTAATAAGGCTTCTCCAGTCTTTAGCCGTTCGATATACAAAGCTAAGGGATGACTAGATTTTGAGGTGGTGTGGATCATTGCTGGTACTCATTTAAAACGGTATGACGGCTAACAATCGCTGCGGGTGCAGGCATAATTGCTGTGGCGGAAAGTTTGGGGATGGATGATTCCATCCCAAACCTTTGCAAGAGAGTAGTTTCGCTCCAACGCAGCATCCAATTTGGTTGTAACCCAAATAGGACAATTGCTACTGCTAAAATCATTGCTGGGGTGCGATCGAACCAACCTACCGGGGGTAAATTTAGCACTTGGGTAGAAAGCCGACCAAAAAAGACGCGGTTAACTAATAGCAAAAAGTAAACGGCGGTTAAACCCGTACCAATCATACAAAGTAAAGTTTGGGTAGGAAAGACCGCAAAACTACTGCGAAACACCAAAAATTCTGAAATAAAACCGACCATTCCAGGTATCCCCGAACTTGCCATCACTCCCAGTACCATTAAGCTACCAATTAAAGGCAAACCGCGCTCTGGGTTCAATAAGCCGCGTAAAATATCTATGTTGCGAGTACCAGTTTTTTGATAAACTACGCCCACTAATAGAAACAATAAAGCCGAAATCAAGCCGTGACTGACCATTTGAAAAACGGCAGCTAATATACTTAATGGTGTAGCCGTAGCCGCCGCTAGAAGCACGTAGCCCATGTGAGCGATTGAGCTATAAGCTACCATTTTTTTCATATCTGTTTGGGCGATCGCTGTAAAAGCTCCATATAGTACGCTTACTACTGCCCAGTTTGCCAGTATCGGCGCGATCGCATTCCAAGCTTCAGGAAATAAACCCAACCCAAACCGAAATATGCCATAAGTACCTAATTTCAGCAAAACTCCTGCTAATAATACCGATACGGGGGTTGAGGCTTCAACGTGAGCATCGGGTAGCCAGGTATGCAAGGGAACTAAAGGAATTTTGATCCCAAAACCAATAATTATTGCGCCTAAAAGTATCAATTGCTGTCCAATCGGCAAAGCTTGCGCCAGTATGGGCTGATAATCAAAGGTAGTCGCACCCGTCAGCCAAGTTAGTCCCAAAAATGCTGCCAGAATTAAAATGCCAGAAATAGCCGTGTAGATTAGAAACTTTGTTGCTGCGTAACCGCGCTTTTCCCCGCCCCAAATGGCTATTAATAAGTACAAGGGGATTAGTTCGAGTTCGTAAAATAAGAAAAACAGCAACAAGTTATCCGCCAAAAAAGCGCCAACTACACCGGTATTTAGCAGCAATAGCAAAATGTAATATAAGCGGGGACGACTTACAGATTTATCGCTGCTATAAATCGCAATCCAAGTTAGCAAGCTATTTAAAACTAGCAAAGGCAATGATAAACCATCTACTCCTAGTTGATAGCTAAGTCCAATCGAGTCTAGCCAAGGGATTGATTCAGCAAATTGCAAAGTTGGGCTAGTAATATCAAACTTGCTGCAAATTACCATAGTCCAACCAAAAGAAAGCGCGATCGCAATTATTGCTCCTGTGCGGAAGCGATTGGGGTTTGCGTTTTGGGGCAATAAACCAATAATAATTGCACCTAGTATCGGTATCCAAATTAAAGCACTGAGCATCGTTTTCTTAAAATCCCCATATAAATCGCGTTAAGAATAAACCCAATAGACCAACTCCTACAACGATTGTCAGCAAATAACCTTGGGACTGTCCCGATACGCTATATTTCAAGCTTTCGCCGCTAAAAATCGATGCTAAACCCACAAAGTTGACTGCGCCATCCACCACATAACGGTCAAACCAATTACTAAATCGCGAGATTTGATTGACGGCAAAAACTATGCTCACGCGGTACAGTCTATCGATGTAAAAGTCGTAACCTAGCAAGTCTTGGACTACGCGCCAAGGCAGTTGTAGCGATCGCGACCAGGCTTTATGCAGATATACTGTCGCTCCAATCGTGCAGCCAATAATGCTAGATGAAACTAGCATTACGACTGAAGGCTTATTAATATATTCCCAAGTTGGTAGTAAAGACAATCGCTGCAACATCAAGGGAACTAACAGATTGACAATTATCAACGACACCATCGGTACAGCCATTGTCCAGGCAACTTCCGGGGTTCGGCGCGTTTTTGGTTGCGGCGTACCTAAAAACACCAAGCGAAATATGCGCGTAAAATTTAAAGCCGTTAAAGCATTAACTACAAGCAAAACCCCCACCAGCCAAGGTTGTTCTACCCACAAGTAGTTGGCTACGCCTAACTGGAATGCCCAAAAACTCCCCAAAGGTAGTACTCCAATCATTGCCGCAGCACCTACTACAAAGGATACCGTTGTTGCTGGCATCCGCGACCACAATCCGCCCATTTCCGTCAAGTCTTGGTTTGTAGTTGTTTGAATTATCGAGCCAACACTCATAAATAATAAAGCTTTGGCGATCGCATGAGTAAATAGCAACATCAACGCAAAAGCCGTCCACTGCTCTCCTACCGCAATAAATACTAGCCCCAAGTAAGCGCTGGTAGAGTGGGATAGAGCGCGTTTAATGTCTATTTGGGCGATCGCTACTAGCGACGCGCCAATTGATGTTACCGTCCCAATAACTACTAAAGTTGCTGAAGCTATGGGCGACAAGCTGACAATGGGCTGGAGGTCAATTAGTACATAAGCTCCGCAAGCTACTACTACAGAGTTTCGCAAAATTGATGCGGGGTTTGGCCCTTCCATTGCTTCATCTAGCCATAAATGCAAAGGAAATTGAGCGCATTTACCTATAGGGCCAGCAATTAAAGATAAACCTAATAGGGTCGCTGGTACAGGTGCTAAATTGGCAGTTTTTGCCCACTCATACAAGTCTGGATAATCTAAGCTTCCTGCCATCGTTGCTAAGGACACAACTCCCATCAAGAGCAAAATATCTCCCACCCGCTTTGTCAAAAATGCGTCGCGTGCGGCGGTTACAACTAATGGCTGGGCGTACCAAAACCCGACTAATAAGTAAGTTGATAGCGTTAGCAGTTCTAGCAATATATAAGTTAAAAGCAACGAGTTACTAATCGCAAGACCGCTCATCGCCCCGGCAAAAAATCCCATCAGCGCAAAGAATCGTCCTAAAGCCCAATCTCTCTCCATGTATCCCAAGGCAAAAAGTTGCGCCAAAAGACTTAATCCCGTCACCACTTCTAAAGCGCCCACATTGACGGACGAGATATCTACACTCAACGTCAAGTCTAAATCTGCAATTTGCAGCCAGTGAAAAACTAATGTTAACGGCTGGTGATGCCAAGTTAAAGGAAAAATTAACGTACTATGTGCGAACGCCAAAACTGTCATTAATAAGTTAACGTAAGCCGCCGGTCGCGGCCCTGTACGGCGAATGATGCCCGTAGACCAAGGAAGGGTCACAACAGCGCCAAGCAAGCCATAACAAGGAATCCACCAACCCACTTGTAGGAGGAACTGAGCCATCGAAATTACCATTGAAATTTAAGTGACAATTACACCCATTAGAACTTTGCCAAAATAGTTCTAGGGAATTTAGGAAGATATATAAACTTGATATTTTGTCAAAGATCCTTTTATTGCCTTAATCCTGCTATTCCTTAATATTAGAGCTTTCAGTCCGCAAAATAATTCCAGAAACTATAAGCTTTAGTTATCAAGTTTCCGTTACCAAACTTATTTTATGATTTGTTAAGTTTATGAATTGCCAGCGCGATCGCTTCTTGTTGCGACCCTAGGCGATCGCCTAGCTTTAGATAAGCAAAATTAATATCTAGTATTTGTACTTATCATTAAAAATTATATTGTCAAAGTAACAGCCGGGACTTTATTCTTAAATTCAGCACCCTAAAGAGTTTTGCTAAAAAAATAAAAATGGCTATCCTCGTGAAAATTTTCATGAGGCGGATTGCCGTGAAATATTAGTGCCAAAGACTCGTACAATGGTATCGATAGGAGAATTAAATGCCAATAGCTGTTGGAATGATTGAGACCAAAGGCTTTCCTGCGGTAGTTGAAGCCGCAGACGCAATGGTCAAAGCAGCCCGCGTAACTCTCGTGGGTTACGAAAAAATCGGTAGCGCTCGCGTCACCGTGATTGTTCGCGGAGACGTTTCCGAAGTTCAAGCTTCGGTAGCTGCCGGAGTTGAATCAGCCAAACGGGTAAATGGTGGTGAAGTATTGTCAACTCACATCATCGCCCGCCCTCACGAAAATCTAGAGTACGTTTTACCGATTCGGTACACCGAAGAAGTAGAACAATTCCGATTGTAAATAAGGTAGCTGAGATTTCGCAAAAAATCAGCGCATTTAGTACAAAATCACCAAAAAATTATCTAAGGATTAAAACTCATGGCAATTGCCGTTGGAATGATCGAAACTCTAGGGTTTCCCGCCGTTGTTGAAGCCGCCGACGCTATGGTTAAAGCAGCGCGAGTCACTTTAGTAGGTTACGAAAAAATTGGTAGCGGTCGCGTCACCGTTATCGTTCGGGGAGACGTTTCCGAAGTTCAAGCCTCGGTAGCCGCCGGAGTTGACAACGTAAAAAGAGTTAACGGCGGTCAAGTATTATCAACCCACATCATCGCGCGTCCTCACGAGAACTTAGAATACGTTTTACCTATCCGCTACACCGAAGAAGTAGAACAGTTCCGCGATAGCGTTAGTGGTAGAGCGCTCCATTCAGGCCCTTACACTAGACCATAAATGCAAATTGCCAAAGTTCGTGGCACGGTGGTTAGTACTTACAAAGAGCCTAGTCTTAAAGGTGTAAAGTTCCTCCTACTACAACTTGTAGATGAGGAGGGACGCTTACTACCAGAGTATGAAGTAGCAGCCGATTTCGTAGGGGCAGGGCTAGATGAATGGGTGCTTGTCAGTCGTGGAAGTGCTGCCCGTCAAGTTCAAGGGAGCGAGGTGCGTCCGGTAGATGCCGCCGTAGTGGCGATTATTGATACCGTTAACGTTGACAATCGCTCTATTTACAACAAAAAAGACGAATATCGCTAAACGACCGATCGCACTATCAAAGCAGCATTAAGCTTTTAGTTTGGAGAATATACTTATGGCAAAGCGTAGTTCTGCGGCTCCCCCTACCCCTTGGTCGAAAAGCCTCACAGAACCAAAAATTGACAAAAGCGCCTACATTCACTCTTTTTCAAATATTATTGGGGATGTAAAAATTGACAGCAATGTCATGATTGCCCCTGGTACGTGCATTAGAGCCGACCAAGGCAATCCTTTTTACATTGGCAAAAGTACAAGTATTCAAGATGGCGTAGTAATTCATGGGTTAGAAGCAGGACAAGTTGTTGGCGACGACAATAAATCCTACTCTGTCTGGATTGGGAGTAATGCTTCAATTACTCACATGAGCTTGATTCACGGGCCAGCCTACATTGGCAATAATTGCTTTATCGGCTTTCGCTCGACAATATTCAACTCGCGCATTAATGAAGGCTGTATCGTCATGATGCACGCCTTAATTCAAGACGTAGAAATTCCCCCAGGTAAGTATGTAGCTTCAGGAAGTATTATCACTACCCAACAACAAGCAAACCGTCTACCCAACGTCCAAGAAGCAGATAAAAACTTTGCTCATCATGTTGCAGGCGTAAACGAAGCACTGCGAGCGGGCTATCACTGCGCGGAGGATATCGATTGCATCACGCCAATTAGGGAAGAACTAAATAGAACATATGCCTTGAGTCCAACAGATTCTAAAAGTAGTGTTAATAAACAGGAATATCAAGAAATGGGTGTAAATAGAGAAGTAATGGAACAAGTGCGCGATTTGCTGGCTCAAGGCTATCGCATCGGCATGGAACACGCCGACGAGCGGAGATTTCAAACAAGTTCTTGGAAAAGCTGCGCCACCATTCAATCAAATCGAGACTTTGAAGTATTTGCCGAACTAGGTGCGTGTCTTGAAGAACATAGCGGCGAATACGTGCGGTTAATTGGCGTAGATCCTAAAGCTAAAAAAAGAGTATTAGAAAAAATTATTCAAAGGCCCAACGATCGCCCTAGTAGCGATAATGGCAGCAGTTATACTCCCAGCCGTAGCAGTAATAGTTATACGCCAAGTAGTAGTAGTAGCTATAGTTCGTCTTCTAGCAGTAACTTATTACCTCCTGAAGCTGTCGAACAAGTCCGCAACCTTTTAGCTCAAGGCTACCGCATCGGTACGGAACACGCCGACAAGCGCCGTTTTCAAACTAGCTCGTGGCACAGTTGCAGCCCGATAGATGCCAAACGCGAATCAGAGGCGATCGCCGCTTTAGAAGAATGTATCGCAAATCATGGCGGCGAATACGTGCGGATGATTGGGATCGATCCTAAAGCCAAGCGTCGGGTTTCCGAAACCATCATCCAAAGACCCGATGGCAACAACAATATTGCTCCTGCTACCAGCAGCTACAAATCTACCCCCACAAGTAGTCCTAGCCGCAGCTACTCATCTACCAGCAACCGCCTTAGTCCTGAAATTGTCCAGCAAGTAAGTCAATTGCTCTCTCAAGGCTGCCAAGTTAGCACCGAATACGCCGATGAGCGGAGATTTAAAATCAATTCCTGGCAAAGTGGCGGCGTAATTCAAGCTCGTCGCGACAAAGAAGTAATTGCTGAATTAGAATCAACAATTGACGAACATAGCGGCGCGTATGTCCGACTCATTGGCATCGATCCAAAAGCAAAACGTCGAGTTGCAGAAGTACTAATTCAACGCCCTGGTAAATAGGACGCATTACTTTACGAGCAGATCGAAGTTGTTGATTCCTATTAAAAAATTCCAGAGTTCGTATTTTGATGAAGTTCCCCCCCCTACAACCCATTAGCAATACTCATTATTATGTTAATGGCGATGTGACCATCCACCCTGGTGCAGCGATCGCCCCAGGGGTTCTCCTCCAAGCAGACCCAGAAAGCCAGATTATAATTGGAGCAGGGGCTTGTATTGGTATGGGTGCAGTTTTACACGCTTACCAAGGAGTTTTGGAGGTAGGGGAAAGCGCAAATATTGGCACGGGAGTTTTGATGGTCGGTGGATGTAAAATCGGTACTAATGCTTGCATTGGCTCGATGACTACTATTTTTAATAGCTCTGTAGAGTCTGGAGCAGTTCTAGCGCCGGGTTCTTTAGTGGGCGATTCTAGTAGTAGCCGCCTTACCGAAGGGCAATTACCAGAAGTTGTAACAGAAGGGGTAGAAACCCCAAACGGTCAGGTATCCGAGCCTGCAAGCGTTGTTGATAGTACCCCTGTTGCTACACCAGCCGAAGCAGAAGCAGTCAAGGCAAGCAATCCAGTTTATGGAGAAGATAGCCTCAACCGATTGCTATCAACGCTATTACCCCATAGGCAAGCCTTAAATCGTCCGTTAGAAGACGATAAACCTAATAGCAGTTAGGTACTTTATTTGAAAGGTGTTAATTGAGGTCTAGAATGGAGGGAAACAATCAACAATACTTGCAAGATTTTAGAGATAAAGCCCTAGGTTTAGTATCGACTCGCAGTTTCCCAGCGATCGTGCGCGTGGCTGACGAAATGCTCAAGTCGTCAGAAGTAACTTTAGTTGGCTATGAGAAAATTGGTAGCGGTCATTGCACGGCGATAGTTCGCGGTGGAATTTCTGACGTTCGTTTAGCTGTAGATGTCGGCGCAGAAATCGCCCAGCAGTTAGATCAATTAATATCAAGCTTAGTGATTGCTCGACCATTACCAAACTTGGAATTAGTTTTACCTATCGGGATGCGTTTAGCTCAACTTACTCAAAGGCAAACAAGCACTCTCAGCAATCAAGCTATTGGGCTGGTAGAAACTAGAGGTTTCCCAGCAATGGTAGGAGCGGCGGATGCTATGCTTAAAGCGGCAGACGTGCAACTATCGGCTCATGAATTTATTGGTGCAGGTTTGTGTACGGCAATTATTCGCGGCTCGGTAGCCGATGTAGCAATGGCGGTAGAAGCTGGTATGGCAGAAGCACGAAGGATCGGCGAATTGAACGCCGTAATGGTGATTCCAAGACCACTGGAAGACTTAGAACAAACTCTGCCTATAGCTAGTTGTTGGCTAGAAAGACCCCAACCTTTGGTTATACCTACCAAGATTAGAGAAACTGAAAAAGAATTGGTAGAGCTACCAGACTTAAAACAGCTAACCGTCCAGCTAGAAGAACAGTTAGAAGAATTGTAAGCATTGCGCGGCTAAAAATTGTTTTTGCTTAATTGCGATCGCTCTCGCTGCATTAAAATGCGATCGCTCCAGGCAATATAACCGTAGAACTAAGTTGTTCTAGCTAATAAGTTTATTTTTAAGCATAAAGAATCACTAACAAGATTTGCAAATAAAATCTATTATTTTGCCAATCGTATAATTACTTACATCGTCAGTTTTTCCGGGGGAAAATCAGTACATTCCTGGATGAACAAACACTTAATTAATCATAAAAACTTAATATAAGCAACATTTAATTAATAATTTCTGGAATGTTTAGTTATAAACCTAGCTGACACGCCAGAGCTACCAGTTACTTACTCACCTACTTAGAAACGGAGTATCCCGCTCATGGTTGCTATATCTGCAAATAAAATTATTACCCCTAAAAAAGAGTTCAAAAAAGTTTCCCATCCCATAAAGCACAAACATCCTAAAAGAAACGCTCACTACAGTTTTACAGATTATTTTCATTTTGAAAGCGATCGCGGCATAGTTACAGACTGGAACGAAAGCCGCAATATGTTTGCTAGTGAAGACTTTATTATCGGTTTAATTGAAGGCTTAGAAGAAGAAGTCGGCTCGGCTTCCGCCGTCGTTATGTACAACATCGGCTACCAGTGGGGAATGAGAGATGCCAAGTTTTTTCAACAGTGGTTTGAGCAAGAGTATAAGAAAAATATCCGCGAAGTAAATTCCGTGTTTATGTTAGAAGCTTGGTGGTGGCCTTTTACCGCTCAAGGTTGGGGTAATTGGGAAGTAGATATGAGCGAACATAAAAATGGATTTATGTTTGTCAACATCTTTGACTCCGCCGTAGCTAGAACTTTAGGCGATGTTGGTAAACCTGTATGCCATCTTTACGCAGGCTTATTTGCAGGCTTTTTTAGCGATATCGTCAAAAAATCTTTAAGTTGTATTGAAATTCAATGCTACTCAATGGGCGAAACCTACTGTAAATTCCTCCTGAGCAGTCAAGATCGAGTTGATGCAGCGAATTTTTGGCACAACGAAGGCGCAACCGCAAGAGATATTGAAAAACGCCTGCGGGGTGGGGAGCTTTTGAAATGAAGGGTTCAGCTTCCTTATTAGGACTGACGGTGGGAGATTATTTTAACTCGTGTAATTGGCAGCTATCACCGCCCAAAAAAAATAAGAATTTACCCAAACAAGCCAAAAAAGTTGTCTCTCCTCAACGTCCAAGTGTTTTAGCAGCGCTGTCGGTAAAAGAATTTTTCAATTCTTGTAATTGGCAGCTACTATCTCAACCACTACTAGACGAAGAAGTAATTTCTTCTCTGCCTCCGTCCCCCGTTCCTAGTAACTTACCTTGCTTGACGGTAACGGAATTTTTGAGCTTGTGTAATTGGCAGTTATTACCGCCAGAAGTTCGCCCATCTCAAAGCTTGCCTGTAGAGTCCACGTCCACGTCCACGTCGCCTTTAACTATGCAAGTGCAAGCTTTTTTTTCCAAGATTCCTTGGGGAAGTAGCTACGAAATTGGCGCATCACCGCAAACAACTGCACTATCAAAATTAAATTTCCCCGCTCCGGGAGAAATGAACGCAAACGATCTATCTAAATTATTTTAGTAAAGCTAAAGTTATGAACCCAACCATTCAATCCTTGCTCTACGACGCAGACGAACGCTATTTAAGGGCAGGGGAAGTCGCCAACCTTAAAAGTTACACATCATCCTTATCTTTGCGCCTCGAAACCTATGAATTGCTGCGCGATAAAGAGATCGTTATCTTTCAACCTATTGCAAACCAACTTCTTTCCAGCTTTCCAGAGCAACAGCAAGACTTGGAGCGTAGTTTAAAAAATTGGTTAGCAGTTTTGCGCTACTGCGCGATGGCAATGCTGCTTAATAATTCGGAATTTCTCGACCGACGGCTTTTAGAATGGCTTACCGATATAGTGCAAGTTCACCAAACCCAAGCTATCGATAGCGCTCTTTACGGGGCGTTGCAAAAGCACTTGCCTCAAATCTTAGCTGACAAGCAATATTCCTTGTTGCAACCTTTTTTAGCTCAAGCGGCGGCTAGGCTGATTCTAGACTTAGCTACATCATTGCCAAAATAACCACCTTTTTAACCAGTAACGGAGAATGCCCAAATGATTGCTATTGGTGAATTGCTTCAAGACCAACCCGTGCGAGGTAATTACTTTGCCCCCGATGCCTACCTAAGCGGTGATTTTGAATCGGGACTCATTGAAAACCGTAAAGGCGATCGCCTTTTAGCTCTGCCAGAAACTTTACTTCAAGGCATCTATGCAGGATTAGACCAAGAACTAGGGAGCGCTAGTGGAATTGTTTTGTTTAACTGCGGGCGCTGGTGGGGTAAAAACTTTTATACCCGTTTTGCTGAAGAAATTAGCAAGTATTACAACAAACCCCTGGCGGAAATGGAAATGGTCGAACTCATCCAATGCCTGAAACAATGCTGGAAAACTCACGGCTGGGGTACTTTCAATTTGGAACTCGATTACTATCAACAAGGCTTTTTAGTCGTCCAAAACTATAACTCACCTTTTGCTGAAGCTGCTCCTCCTAGCGATCGCCCAGTTTGCTTTTTAGAAGCAGGTATTTTGAGTGCTTTTTTTAGCCAGCTTACCGGGAAAAAGCTTCATTGCGTCCAAACCTCCTGCGAGTCTTTGGGAGCAGATTGCAATTACTTTATTTTGGCTTTGGCAGAGCGCCTCAGTGCTGTAGAAGGATGGTTAGCAGAAAAACAAAACCATCAAACTATTATCGAACGCCTAAAAGCAAGTCCCGTCCACAATTAATCGCGATCGTTTAGCAATCCTCTACCAAGCTCAAAAATATGGTCAAAACTATTAAATTAGAACCGATTTCTCAAGAGACAGTTGTGCAAACTAACGCCAACATTCTCTCGGCGCTATTAGACAACGAACTAGATATTTTGCACGATTGCAACGGTCGCGGGATGTGTTCTACTTGCCACGTTTATATCAAAAGTGGTATGGAGAGTCTTTCGCCAATTAGCCGCCGCGAACAAAGGACGCTAGAAGTAATTACTACAACTCAAACTAATTCCCGCCTTGCTTGTCAGGCGAGGGTTATGGGTGAAGGCATAGTTGTAGAGTTGCCAATGGGTACTTATGTAACAGCAATTACCGATACAGAGTCTTTAATTGGGACTCGCGCCGACCAAAATATCTTGCATCCGATTACCGGCAAAATTTTAGTAGAAGCGGGTAAGTTAATTACCCGATCGATGATTAGTCAGCTTAACGATACGCGTTCGCAAGTTAGCGATTACCTAGCTCGTGCCACCGATACCTAAGAATTTACCTATTTTTACCTATCCAACAAATGTTAAAACAACTAGCCCGCTTAAGCAACGAAACTGAAGGACGGTACGCTTCTAGTGCCGAACTCCAATTTATTAAAGACTATATCAATTCGGTAGATACTCGCATTAGTGCTTACGAAAAAATTCAACTTGTGGAAGTAGAAATCGTCAGCAAGGTAGCAGAACTTAGAAGTAAAGCCGAACCCGAATTATTTGCCAAAACTTCCCAAGTTGACGGTACTTCTGTTTGTCGGCGTGATTTTACCAATATTTTACGTCACTCGGCGGCAGCTTTATTATTTGACGATCGCGATCGGATGCCGGAAAACTTTTTACTTTGGTACAAAACTATTGTCCGCACTTTTAGTTACGATCGCGCGGCGGGTGTAACTTATCAGGTAGTGCAAGAGGTAGTCCAAGAATACCTTACCCCCCAAGAATCAGCTTTATTCGACCCAATTTTACAACTCAACCAAGTTGTTCTTGGTTAAAGTGCGCTAATTACTAATTTATTGCTCGGAGATATTTTAACGTCATGCACGAAATAAATACGTCTAAAGACCGTCCTTGGTTAGATATTGTCGAAACTGTTGCCGTTGTTGGTTCTATTGGTGGTTCTATTGCTTCAATTTTTATCAATCAAGCGGCTTTAGCTTCTATCCCCTTGTCAATTACAGTCATGCTCAATCTGGTAAACCGCCGATTGCAGTTAGAAGCGATTTCTAAAACAAATCAAAGCGCGCTCGCCCAACTTATTGAAGCAGATGAATCAAGCGATCGGCAAATTGCCCAATTACAGCAATTTACTTCCGACTACACGCTAGTTAAAGGCAATATTCAAGAGCATTCCCAGCAAATTCAAAGCCATCAAAGCGAAATTGGTAGTTTGCATCAAGAGCAAACTGCAACAGAAGAAAAACTTCAAGCAATCGACGCACAGCTAACTCAATCTGGTAGTGACTTTAGCCAACTCAAGAGCGATACCCAAGATTACACCCAGATGTTGCAAGCAAGTCAGCTAGAAGTTGCTGAACTTTTGCAAGCTAAAGCTATTGTTCAAACGGATATTGAGTCTTTAGCTACCCAGCTAGGAGAAATTCAACAAATTATCCCTAGCTTAGTTGAAGGTAACAGCAACTTAATGGACTATGCCAAACTCCAAAGCTTGTATGAGGAGCAAATGGAAGTTGTCAGAAAAGTTGGTTACTTGCGCGAAATTGATAGTTCCACTCAAGCAATTCGGATTGCTCCTTACGATGCGGATGCTTATTACAAACGCGGTCTGAGCTTTCAGGCTTTGGGAGATAATCAAGGTAGTATTGGTGACTTTTCTGAAGCTATTCAACTTAATCCTCACCATGCTTCTGCTTACTACAGTCGCGGTTTAGCTCACACTAATCTAGGTAATAAAAAAAGAGCAGTTCAAGACTTGCGGGAAGCTGCCAAATTGTTTTTTGAGGCTGGCGATATTGCTAGTTACCAAATGGCAAAAGATTCTAGTAAACAAATTCACGAACTCGATTCATTGGTTGGCAAAGAGGAGCGCGAGCAAGTTGCCGCCGTCAGTTTATTTGAATAAGTCTGTTGTTGCTGAAGCGTAGTTTAATTTAGCTAATTTCAGCGCGATCGCTAGAGAATTTATTACGTTTTATCAGCAACGCAACCTACTTTAATATGCCTAAAGAACCCAACAAATCCTATCGCCAATTACAACCCGAATCTAAATACGACAATTTAGAATTAGTAGGACAAGGACAATTTGGGCGAGTTTTTCGCGCCACCCATAAAACAAGCGGGCAAATAGTTGCTCTTAAGGAATTAGAAACAAATCGTTTTCCAACGGCTAAATTTATTCGAGAGTTGCATTTTTTGATTAGCTTGCAACATCCTAATGTTGTGACTTTTCAAGGGTTAGAGCATACCTCAACTGGTAGATATTTAGTTATGGATTATTGTGAAGGCGGTACTTTACGCAATCTTATGAAGTTAGAAGGAAAATTAAATCTAGCTTTGAGCTTAAAGTTAATTATTGATATTCTTGCTGGGTTAGATCATGTTCATAGTTGCAAAATAATTCACCGAGATATTAAGCCAGAAAATATTTTGCTCAGTCAAGATCCAACAGGTTGGGTAGCTCGCATTTCTGATTTTGGAATGTCTCGGATCGATAACGAACTTTGCCCCGATAAACAAGATGATTGCGCTGGTTCTCCAGCTTATATGGCCCCAGAACGTTTTTACGGACAGTATTCCCCCGCTTCTGACTTGTACGCTGTAGGTGTATTATTATTTGAATTAATAGTAGGTTTGCGCCCCTTTTCTGGCTTACCTGGCGAACTGCTGGCTGCTCATATTAATCAAGCGGTAGTTATTCCCGAAACTGTACCTTTTTTGTTGCGCTCGACTATTACTAAAGCTATGCAAAAGCTACCACGCAATCGATTTAAGTCAGCTACAGAAATGTTGAACTCCGTTCAACTAGCAGCACAAGTAGAAGGTAGTAGTAGTAGTAGTAGTAGTAGTAGTAAATTGCCCCCAGCAAAATCGGTGTTCGAGCTATCGTTTAATAACGTATAGAGTTATTTTTCTATAAACTTATTAACGTATTTTTTAAGATTATTAAGCAATCTAATAATAAAATTATCATCGGGTTCATTGAGTAAAAGTATGAATGTAACGACTAAACTATCATTCTCCACCTGTTATTATCTCCGCAAAGTTCTATTACAGCACGCCAAAGACTTGCAATGGATTGTAGATAGAAATACTGGGTTTTGTGTAAATTCTGCAATGGATTTAAAAGAATTATTAGACAGCGTATATTTAGAAGATGTTTTAGAGCAACTTATACAACGATTGTATGGAGAAGAAAACGAAGTTGATACAAAAGTCCAGCAATTAGAGAGATTGTGTTTGTTTCATCAAAAATTTGTGTCGCAAAATCTAACTCATTCTGAGGAAATGCTTAATATCCAACAGCAAATCTTTTGGATTTTGGGCTTTAAAACGATAGAAGTTAATATTGAACAAATACTTAACGCTTTAAATCAGTTAAGTAACTATAGCACCAACTATCTAGGAGCAAAAATCACTGTAAAGAATTGGCAATCTAATCGCCCGGATACTGAGTGGTTAAATAATTTTTCTATCGATCGTTCGGCAAAATTTACTTTTGTAGGCACAAATACAGAAATTCAAGAATTTGCCCAATTGCAATGGATACATAAATGGGTTAAAGTTTTTATTCAGCAATACGCTAAAACATTTCGGGATTTTTCCCACACAATTGAGCAGAAAAAACTCGGTGAAGTAGAAAAAGGCTTGTTGTTACACCGTCTTGGCTCTTACTCTGCTTGGTTGAAAGTAGATATCAAACCCGTTCATAGTTGGCTCAATTAAACAATAAAATCGCTACCCTTCGTCAAATCCGTTAGTGGGTTTTTCCTCCACAACCAAATCTGGCAATCCCTCCAGCTTTTCTACTACTGTAGGTAACGCTACGTGTTCTGGGACAAAAATAGTCAAGCCTCCAGGTACGCACTCTACATCAATTGGCGTAAAACCAATAATTTCCCCATCGAGGACTACTTTTTGCGGCGGATCGGTTTTAATAATTACTCTGTTCGTCCGCAGGTAGCCGACATCATCTCGCTCGGTTGCACTTTCATTTAAGGCAGTTTGCAGTAAATGATAAGAAGCGGCGATCGCCCCCGCGCGAGTTACAGGCGATACTACCGTCACATCTAATAAACCATCGTCAAAAACTACCCCCGCCGGCCCTTGGGCTAAAACCGAAGTCGGTGGAGCGGCGTTTGCAACGGTGATCGCCGCCGCCGTCAGCTTAATAATTTTGTCGGCGGTTTCAATTTCTGCTTCAAAAGATTCTAATTCTCGCAACTGTTGAATCCCCGCCATCACGTAAGCTAATACCCCAAACCGATTTTTGGCGCGGCGATCGGCTCTATCTACGGTTTCGGCTTCAAATCCTATCCCTGCAAGTAATACCATCGGGCGATCGTTGCATTTTGCCGCATCAATTACCCGTGTCAAACCACCCAAAATTGTCTCGCAGGCGGCTTCAATCGTATCTGGTAACTCTAAAGCGGCAGCAAAAGCATTTGCCGTACCGCGCGAAATAATCCCTAGAGGTATGTTTGTTCCTACTAAAGCACTAGCGGCAGCAGATAGCGTTCCATCCCCTCCAGAAGCGATAATACTGGTTGCTCCTTGAGCAATTGCTTCTAAGGCAATCTCATCTGCGTCTAATTGTTCGGTTGTAAATCGAATATCTAACTCTATTTTTGGTTCTAGCAATGCTCGAATCTTTGCCAGATCCTGCTCTGGATTGCTTTGACCAGCCGATGGATTGAATATAAGACAACTTCCAGTTCTTTTCATAGGAGTAGGTTGAGTAGGCGGTAGTTTTTAGTTGTGTAAGTTTTTCATCAGTATAATTAGATTAATTATTCTGTACTGAAGTAGCGCTCGGCTGAAGATTTTTCCATAATTTTATTGTTTAACTAAACTAGCAGAATAAAAACTAATTTTTACCCTATCTAAAGTTGTAATAACTGCCTTATGCCCGACCCAATGATGTATCGACAAGACGACTTTGTGGTTTTAGAACCTAACCAACCAGAGCAGTTTCTCACTGCTAACGAACTATTTGAAAAATTGAAAGTAGTTCTAGCGCGCGGACAGCAGCAATTGCCCCAAGAATTACAAAACTTTTCTTCTATTGAGGATCAAGCTAATTATTTGATAGATACTAGCTGCGAATTAGTTTTGCAACCCGGTCAATATTTGCAGTGGTATGCCGTCCGTTTAGAAAAGTAAAAGTTATTTTTTGAGCCTAAGTCGTAAGTATAAAATTTACGCTTTAGGCTCAGAAGTGGCAATTAATGCTAACTCAATAGCATCTTGTTTTGGCTGTTTAATTTCAACTTGTACGCCAGGCCCAAAAAAACTTGTCATTTTTTGCTGTTTTTCTTCCCAAGCAGTTAGCGGAATTAGCGGCGAATAAAAATCGATAATCAGTGTATAAGCACCATTGGTCGCGGTTTCGCGTAAACCCTTAATTAGCGGACGTTCTTCGTCAGTAGGACTCAAATTTAAGTGAGATAAAGAGCTATCTAAATGAGCATCTTGTCCGTAACGGTAGCGGGTAATGTCCTTGCGGATTTGATTTTGAGTTTCGGTAGCTTGCTGCTCTCGAAGTGTAACAATATCTGGTGGCGTTGGTTGAGTATAAGGTACGGGTTTTAGTTCCGAAACTTTCAGCGCTAATCCCCCTAGCAATAAGGGGATGCCGTAGAAAAATCCTACTAAATTTAGAGTAGAGTTACCCGTAAAATAAGCATAAAATCCCACAATTGTTAAAGTACCACCAACAGTTAAACCGAGCGATCCTAATGAAGTTTGACGTAGCATGAGCTTGGGGTGGCAAATATGTAGATATATTAATAAACCTAACCTCCCTCGGCACTGAAATACAAGTAGCCTGCTTTAGAACTTACTGGGAAAGCAAATTTAACAGTGCAAGCTAAGATTTGTAACTTATAAGCGTTAATCGTGGATAATACTGTTGCAAGAAAAGCTTATTTATGGTAGGTTGCTTTTGTGTTTTTGTATTTTAAGTAGCAAAAAGCTCAATTAGCAGTCTAGCTTTGTAAGTTAGACATCAGTGTTTTAGATTATAATCTGCAAAAATAATAAACTCTTGTACTCCACAAATCGCGGCTTGTAAATATGAACGCCCTTCAAAAACCTAGACCACCCCTAGAACCTGTAGAGCAACAACGTCATCAAGTAAAACCAAAAAGAAACCTCCGCCAGCGCCGCCGTTTGAGTCCCTACCGGGGAATGGCGATAGAAAATGCCGCCAAGTTATTTGTGAATGTTGTGTTAGTTGTGGGAGCGGTGTCTGGTTTAGGAAAGTTGTTGCCTTACACTATTTCTCAACAAGCAAAGTTGCAGGAAATCTCCACAGAAGTGAAGTTAACTGAAAGTCGTGTAGCTAACTTGCAAAATGACTTTAATCGCTCCTTCGATCCGCAACAAGCGAAAAAAATTATGCAAGAACAAAGCAGTCGCGTAGATCCTGCGCAGCGCCCAGTGTTTTTGTTGAAAAAATAAGCTAAAAGAGCGAGCTATTAGCTAGTTGACCAACAGCTAGTAGCTCTTTAAGGACTTAGTAACTGTTGCAACCATATTTCAACAAGCGATCGCAAACGTGCATTAGCTTGTCCCCCAGAATCGCCGTCAAGCGGTAGTTGAGCTAAAGCCCGGTTGTAATCGGCGATCGCCAAATTCCAATCGCCCCAAAGATGATAAGTCCGCCCTTTTTCAGCATAGATATTACCTTGTAGTTGACCGAACAAAGCGGCAATTTCCAAGTCTTCTACGGCTTGGGCGTACTGACCTAAATCTCTCCAGGTAATCCCCCGGTTGATCCAGGCTCTAACGTGACTGGGGTTGAGATCCAAAGCTCGATCGTAGTCCGCGATCGCCATATTTAGGCTACCAGACGCGGCATAGTAGTTAGCGCGGTTGTTGTAAGCACTAGCAAGTTGAGGATTGAGTTGAATTGCTTTATCGTAGTCGGCGAGTGCTTTTAGCAACTGACCGCTTTGAAAATAAATTAGTCCCCGATTGTTGTAATCGATCGCATTATCGGGGTGGCGATCGATTAAATGACTCAAAGAAGCGATCGCGCTTTGATAGTCGCCAAGTTTTGCTTTTGCTTTACCGTAGGAACGCAAACAGCGATCGGGTAACAAGTCAGGAGACAAGTTTTCGGGGAGAATTTGCTTATCCCCTAGACCTAGCGGGTAAGGGCGGGGAAAACAATCGGGGAGAGATGCTAATATTTGAGGATTCATTTTTTATAAAGATGAGCGGTAGCTCAATAAACTCAATTTATAATTTTTGCTGCTGCCACAGGTGGGTGGTTGTGTTACTTACTAGAGTGGCTTGCAATTATCATCAGGGTGTTTTTAAGAAAATTACCAAAAGTTAATAGTGAATATATAATTGACAATTTAGCAGTCTATATTTTTTACTTCATCTTTCTGGAGTAGAATTCCGTAAATAAAATAAAGCGGCGTACACTAAAGCAGATATATTGGGGCGCGCGTATTAGGGCGTAAGGCATTGCGCCGCTACTAATTGGTACAATGCAACAACTAACAGACAAAAATATTTTTATGACAAATACTTTGTTAAGTGAGGCTACAGATTTAGCCGCCGATGATTACCTGGTGATTGGTTTAGCAACTTGCTTTATTAAAGAAGATGGTGAAGTACGTGAAATTGAAGTCATCGAACCTATCCCGTCGGCGGCTTTAGAAGCGATCGTCAAAGGTATTCCTACTTCCTATAAACTTGCTTTAGCAACGACTATTGGTGCCGTTGTAACTCAATTACCGCAAACACCCCCACAGTTCCCAAGTTCGGCTCAATTTAGCGATGAATTTGTCCCCAGAGCGATCGCCGCCGCGCGGACTTATAAGCGTCGCGATGTGGCGCAAACCCATATTCCCCAAGGGACAACCCGCGATGACTTTAAATACTCTACCGAACGCAAGCGAGTGTTAAATATGAGCCGCACTGTTACCGCCGATGACAATGTAAAACAACACTCTCATACTCATCAAGTTCTTTAAATTATGTTGAAACTGTACGGTGGCGCACGTAGCCGAGCGTCGATTGTCAAGTGGTATTTAGAAGAATTAGCAATTCCCTATGAGTTTGTACTGCTAGATATGCAAGCCGGAGAACATCGTCAGCCCGAATTTTTAGCTATTAACCCAATGGGAAAAGTCCCGGCGATCGCCGATGGAGATTTTTATTTGTGGGAGTCGGGGGCAATTTTGCTGTATTTAGCCCAAAAATACGACAAAACGACTTTTTCTGTTGAGCAACTGGCAACAATTAATCAATGGATTTCGTTCGCTAACTCTACTTTATTCACCGGAGTTTTTATTGAAGCCAATCGAGAGCGGGAAATGCCCAAGCTATTAACGGCGCTTGATGAAATTTTGGCAGCGCAACCATACTTACTGGGTAAAGAGTTTAGTCTGAGTGATGTCGCCGTAGGTTCAATACTGGCATACATTCCGATTCTGCTAAAGCTAGATTTGAGCGCTTACCCAGAAGTGATGAACTATATGCAGCGCCTTGGAGAGCGCCCAGCATTTAAAAAAGCTATGTCAATGTAAAAAAAATAGGACAGAGTTTTAGTCTGTCCTATACATATAAACTAAGAAAAAATTATCTAAAACCAATTGCTGCTTGCCAAACAAACGCCAGCAATAAGAAAAATACGGGAATAATTGGCAAAACATCTACTAAAGGATTAAAAATCGCGTAGGCTTCGGGGAGTTTTGCGAGCAACAGTGCGGCTTCCATCTCTATATATCTCTACTTATGCAGCTTTAAGAATTGAAAAAAATTTTAACATAAAAGCGATAACCAATGGAGTTATTCTCCCAACAAACTCTCCTCCGCTTGGGGAGTAAGCCAGTGTTGGAAATCGGTAGTAAAGCGATCGCTCAATATACTATCGCGAATTTTTTGAGTAAAACTAATTAGTTCTGTAACGTTATGAATGCTGAGGAGAGTGTAAGCCAGGATTTCTTGACTCCGCACTAAGTGACACAAATAAGCGCGGGTAAAGTTCGCGCAAGTGTAACAAGCACAAGTAGCGTCTAAGGGGGTAAAATCTTCTCTAAATTGGGCATTTTTAAGATTCCAGCGATCGCCCTGTACTAACGCCGCACCGTGTCTTGCTAACCGTGTAGGAATCACGCAATCAAATAAATCTATTCCTGACGCGATCGCTTGCGCCATTTCCCGATAAGTTCCTACACCCATCAAATAACGCGGTTTACTTTCGGGTAACAGGGGAGTAGTAGCGGCAACAATTTTGGCAATTAGTTCGGGTGGTTCTCCCACGCTTACGCCGCCAATCGCATAGCCTGGCAAGTCGTAAGCCGCTAAAGACTTTGCCGCCGCCGCTCGTAAGTCTAGGTGTACGCCTCCTTGGACAATTCCAAATAAAGCTTGATCGGGGCGCTCGTGAGCCGCAATACACCGCTCCAGCCAGCGATTTGTGCGATTAGTCGCGGCGGCAATTTCTTCTTTGGTAGCTGGGTAGGGGGGACATTCATCAAAGGCCATAATTACATCAGCACCCAAAATATTTTGGACTTGGATGGAGAATTCTGGTGTAAAGTTAATAATTTCTCCACCGTGAGGAGAGCGAAATATCACCCCGGCTTCAGAGATTTTTCGCATTTGACTTAAGCTAAAAACTTGAAAACCGCCGGAATCGGTCAGCATGGGCTTTTGCCAGTTCATAAACTTATGCAGTCCCCCAGCTTTGCCAACAATCGATTCGCCCGGTTGCAAATGTAAGTGGTAAGTATTAGACAACACCATCTGCGCCCCGGTTGCCTCTAACTGAATTGGTGTTAGGGTTTTAACGTTTGCTAACGTCCCTACAGGCATAAATCGGGGAGTTTCTACTAGACCGTGAGGAGTAAAAAACCTACCTACTCGTGCTTGAGTTTGGCTGCATTTTGCCAACACTTGAAAAGAAAATTCTGGCATGAAGGTAAAGAAAATTGCTGCATTCTTACCTCAGTGTAAGAGGAGATAACCGCTTAAAAGGGACAACTACCATCATCATCAATTTCTGCGTCCCACTTAGCAGAGATGACTTGATCCATCATTGCTTCTAAGCTTCCAGCGTTCAAGTTGCGCGTAACTCGCTCTTGTAGTGGCGTAGAAAGCGGAATTAATCGCAATATACAGGTGCGATCTTGCGTGAGATCGAAGTAGGCTTCTTGCTCGGATGATTGTTTTAATTCTAGGTAATCAAAGCTATGGAGATTTAAGTAAAGTGCGTGATTGGCAATTAGCGTAGCTTGCTGGGGATTGGTAAATATCTCCATGACATCGCCTTCACCTTGGCTTGTTAACTTGCCTTCTTGAATATACATATAGCGGACGCGCCCTAAATCGGCAAGTAACCGCCGCATATCTATTTTGTTTGCGATGATGCCAGTATTGATAATGCACGGAGCAGGTAGCTTGGAGTCGGGGCGATAGTTACTCATAAATTAAAACAACTTGTCGGCACTGGTTTAGTTTTGAGATGAAAATTGAGTTTGAGCTTAATAAGTGAAGTTTACTGAATTTTTGCGAAGGGTGGCTTGCTAAATTCACCATTCGCAAAAATCTTAAGTTAAATACGATTAAAACTTCTACAACCTCGATCTAAGGCTAAGAGTTAGCTGGCGATCGAAATTGATGTACTTACAAAAAGTTACAGTTAAAAAGAAGCCTACGACACAATATTATCTCAAGTTTTTTACTTTACTCGTACTTTACGCCAGCAATAAAAATAAATAAGCGATCGCTTACTTAACTAAATATATAAATTTTTGGCTTTACTCAATTGAGTAAGATGGGGAGATGGGGAGTATTGCTGCAAATGTAAAATCATATCCGCGCGTAAGTAATGCCAAAATTTTCAGTTATTTAAGTAATTGGAAAGATTGCTGGCTATTTGCTCTACTCTGTACCCGTGTAATGGCAAAGTAACTTCAAACGTCGTCCCTACACCTACTTCACTTTCAACATTAATCGATCCACCGTGCAAGTCTACGGATTTTTTGACGATCGCAAGCCCAAGTCCCGTACCAGAAATTGTGCCGACATTACTAGCGCGATGAAAAGAATCAAATAGTTGAGCGCGATCGCATTTTGGAATGCCAATGCCCGAATCTTGGAGGCGAAATATTGCTTTGTTTTGAAAAGATGTTAACTCAAAATTAATAGCGCCGCCGGCAGGAGTATACTTTATGGCATTTGCAAGCAGGTTGCTGAAAATATGCCTTAGCAGTTTTTCGTCCATCTTTGCACAAGTACAATCGAGCTTGCTATTAAAAATAATTGCGTGCTTGTCTGTTAAGTTCTGCATTTCTTCTACTAAATCCCCACAAAACTGATTTAAGTCTAGTGGATGAGGATTAAAATCTAGTTTTTTGGCTTCGGCTTGACCAATTATTAGCATGTCATCTAATAGTTGGGTCATTTGGTTAACGGAAGTTTGAATTCGCCATAGATGCCGATCTTTTTTTTCTTGCGTCCACTTCAGCCCGTATTTTTGAATTAACTCGGCGGAAAACATAATTGTCGTTAAGGGAGTACGAAATTCGTGAGAGGTCATGCTGACAAAGCGCGACTTGAGTTCGTGTAACTCTTTTTCTTTTGCCAAAGCTGACTGCATTTCTGCTTCAGCGCGTTTGCGCTGGGTGATATCGCGGACGAGCGCGCAAAATACTTGGCGATCGCCATAAAAAATACAACTGGCACTAACTTCACACAAAATCAAAGAGCCATCTTTACACCGATGGGGTGCTTCAGCAATAAAACTGTGCCGAGCTTTTAAAGTCTGTTGAACATTGCGATCGATAACGTTACTTTCGAGGGCAACTACATCTTCAAGTTTCAGTTGCAACAATTCTTCGCAAGTGTAACCAAGTAAGCGGTCAAATGCCGCATTAGTTTGGAGTATATTTTTAGTACGAGCATCAATCAGAAAAATGCCTTCAGAAGTTTGCTCTACTACCGCCCGGTAACGTTCTTCGCTTGCTCGTAATGCTAGTTGTGCTTGTTGGCGTTCTATTACTTCGTTTTGTAATTGGTAATTAGCTTCCCTTAGTTCAAAAGTGCGTTCTATTACTTTGCTTTCTAATTGCTGATGTAGTTGCTTGTATGCCGTAATATCTTCAACCGTACCTTCATAATAAAGTGCATTTCCGTAAGGATCTTTAACTATACGGACATTTTCACTAATCCAAATTATTGTGCGATCTTGACGATAAACTTGGGACTCAAATCCTTTTACTGCCCCATGTTGTTGCATTAAGTCCAAAAACTCATGACGGCGATTTGCTTGTACATACAACTGCCGCTCGATGTTAGTTAAACTAGCGATGAGCGCTTGTTCGGACTCATAGCCATAAATCTGGGCAAGAGCGGGATTGACGCTGATATATTCACCGTCGAGAGTTGATTGAAAAATACCTTCTATGGCATTTTCAAAAATGCTGCGGTAATTGGCTTCAGCTTGCCGGATTGCTGTTTCAGAAGATTTGAGTTTAGTAATATCAGTAATAAATCCTTCTAAGCCAAGCAGCTGTCCGCGATCGCCATACACGCCATTGCCTTTTTCCCACAACCATTTGTATTTGTCGGCAGATTTGGTTTTAATTCTATATTCCACTACATAAGGTTGCTGCTCGGAAATTGCGGTATTAATTGTTTCTAATATTTTGGGCAAATCTTCGGGATGAGTAATGGTGTTGTAAAGCCCTTTTGTTGCCAATAGTTCAGAACTGCAATAACCTGTTAAGTCCAAACAACCTTCGCTTAGGTAAGTCATTGAAAAATTGGCATCGTTACTACAGGAAAATACAATTCCTGGCAAAGAATCAATTAAAGTAGCTAGGCGGCGTTGACTTTCGACAAGAGTAGCTTCATTTTTTAAGCGGCGCTTAATTTTGGTAAATTGCCATCCTATTGCCAAAATGAGTACTATGGCGATCGCAATTGGGACAAATACAGGTGTAGGGCAACTAAGCTCGTGCCAAGCAGCACTTTTGAGCGTGTAATATATCCCAGCGATCGCGCCACTGGTTAGGACAATTTCACCAGCTACCCACACTTTTCGCTTTAGGCTTGTAGTGACAAGCAATCCTTCAACGAAATCTAATGCTGCTAAAGCCGTGAGGATGGCGATTCCCATTGAAAAAATGACTAACTTAAAATCACAGGTAGATTGCATGAATATAGTAAGACAATTGATGTTTTTGACTTAGCAAGGGCAGTTTTTAGGATCTCAGTATTAACTTTGGTAATACTGAAGATTGGATTAAATGCCTTAAGTTTGAGACAATTTATTAATATAGTTGCTTTATTTTTACTATCAACTTTTCTTTGTATTTACACATCAGTTTTTATACGTAAACATTAATAATAATTACAAAAAATATTGACTGAGTTGCAAATAAAGTAGCAAGCGAAACAATTTATATGCAAAGTAAGGGGCGTTGCTGGTGGAGACAACTGGGGTTAGAGATAATAGCGGCGATTACCTTTTATACTTGCATTCCCATCCCGATTAACAACTTAGAATTTCAGCGCGTAGCTCGTTATGCTCCCCTTGTAGGGTTAATGATTGGGGGAATTTTGGGGCTAATCGATTGGGGGCTGCATTTAATTGGCATTCCTGTACTCACAAATAGCGCGCTAGTAGTTGGTAGTTGGATCGCTTTAACTGGAGGACTGCATTTAGACGGGGTAATGGATGCGGCGGATGGACTTGCCGTACAAGATCCGCAAAAACGTCTAGAAGTGATGGTAGATAGCGCTACCGGGGCTTTCGGAGCAATGGCGGCGATCGCGCTATTGCTACTTAAAACTGCGGCTTTAGCAGACTTGCACGGCGATCGCCCGTTAATATTGATGGCAGTATGTGGATGGGGAAGATGGGGACAACAAATAGCGATCGCCTTTTATCCCTACCTCAAACCCACAGGTAAAGGTAAGTTTCACTCGGCGGCGATTAATTCTCACTGGGATTTATTACCAGGATTTTTATTAATGCTGAGTTTGAGCGTCTTATCAGTTTTAATAGATAAAACGCTCCTCAAGTTAGCTTTAATTACGGTTATTGGCGCAATGGCGATCGCTTATTTAACTGGTGCGTGGTTTAACCAGCAACTAGGGGGTCATACTGGGGATACCTATGGAGCAGTTGTAGAATGGACAGAAGCCTTTTTACTATGCTTATTAACTATTGGGTAAATTTGTTAACTTGGGCGCAAGCGAGTAACTTTGAGCTTAAAACTTCCAACCCCAGTTTCGCCAAAAGCTCGAACGCGGACGACATAAGTTTTTGTTTCGCTAATCCGGGTAAATAATAAGGCGTTAGTAGTACCGTCAGGGCCATCATCATTTTCAGAAATCGTCGTTCCATCTGTTGATAGTAGCGTTACCATTGCATCAAAACTATCAGAAGTTAAATCGATGGCGACATTATCGCCTTTATTAAGTTTAACTAAGTAATCGCGGGCAAATCCTCCAAGTCCTGTGGGGATGTCATTTTCTGTAAGCTTATCTACAACTTCATTACTAGAGGGTAAAGCAATTGGATTATATAACTTGCTTTGAGCTACTGCTGAATATACTCCACCACTCCCAAAAATTAGCAGTGTTGGCGGAATTAGGAATAGATGCTTTAACCTAAATACACAAGAATTGCCGATCATTCACCGTTGCTCAAATACAATTCAAGCTTTATTATGCCCTTGGCTAGTGGCGATCGCTACCATTCCATATACGTCAATTCCTGCGCGTTGTAATGTTTGCGCCGCAAACCGAGCCGTTGCACCAGTTGTGTAAATATCATCTAATAGCAGTACGGGGTTGGTTGGGCGCTGGCGAGCAAAGTTTTTGCCTAAAGTAAAAGCTCGATCTAAATTTTGTTCGCGTTGGAGGCGAGATAAATTAAATTGGGCTTGAGTGTCTTTTTGGCGGATTAAACCTAGTTGTAATTTTAAACCTGTAAAACTGCAAAAACTTTCAGCGATTAGGGCTGCTTGATTGTAGCCGCGTTGTTTTTGTTTGTTGGCGTGTAGAGGAATCGGTACAACGATCGCGCGATCGGTAGCTAAGGGAGAATTTAACCAAGCCTCGGCTAACCATACTCCTAATGGACGAGCTATTTGGGGTTGATTTTCGTATTTGAGCGTGGCGATCGCACGTTTGAGCGTACCATGATAGTTTCCCCAAACAAATACTGGTAATTGCTGTTCGAGGATATTGGGATGCGTTAGTTGGCAGCGTTGCAGTTGTTTTGTGCAGTCAAAGCAAAATTCTGTGCTAGTTGAGCGATCGCATAACGGGCAACGGCATTCTAGAAATAAGTTTAATAATCTTTGGATCTTTTGCATCCATCGTGGCATTTGATAAATTTGTTAGCAAACTTGCTTTTCGATTTTATTATCCTCGCCTATAAATTTCTAGCTTAACTTTTTCTTCTAAATTACTAACGAATAGAGTTTTACCATCTTTATACCATCTTCCCCCTAACGTATCTTGTGATATTGATAAGAATTGTGGTCTGACGATTATGGTTGAAACTTTTTCCTTGTCTTCCGGTAGAATTGCATCCAAATAGTATTGGTACAAAACAACTCTATTTTCTTTTTTTGCTGCAAAGTACAAAATTGGATCGCATAAAACCCACTCACGATCTTTATCGACTGTTTTTAATGCTGTTTGAATGAAAGATTCAACAGGTAAGTAGCTAGAAGATTTCCAATTTAAAAGTAAATCAACATAACCTGAATAAGGCGCAACAATCAATAGTATTATTAAAATACTCCCCAAAACTGAAGGCTTTAGCTGGCGATCGAGATAAGGTTTAAGTAGTTTATCCAGAGACGAAAAAGTGACTATTGCAAGGGGTACAACCAACATCCAACTGTAATACCAGGGAAATGCAGCCATCAAACGCATTCCTACGGGTATCCAAAAAATTGCTACTAGACCAAATGAAAGAGGTGAAAATCGATTAAATTGCCATAGCGCAAGGGGTAGAGCCACAACCCAACTGTAATATGGTCGAGATACAGCAATCAATAGCATTCCCAGTGGTATTAAAGAGATTGAGACAAAACTAAGTACCGAAGGAGAAAATTGATTAAATCGCCTTTTTAAAACTTCAAAAATTGATAATGAGAAACATAGACTTACCAGAAAATCGAGAATTCGATTCCCGAAAATTCCAGCAATCTTACCTCTTTGATCGAAAGCGAGTGTAGGATTTTTTAGGATCGAGTTGATGAAATCTAGCCAAACTCCGTTGCTTGTATACAGAATATAAAGAAGTAAAAATCCTATAATTAATCCACTAACTATAAAAATACATTCTCTTAAGAACGGCTTTCGTAGAAAGATTATTAGTAAGCCACAAATTAAAACAGTATAGGCGACTGCTGCAAGGGCTGTGAGTGGAATAAAAATTGAAATAAGAAGTAGAAGTTTATGGCGAAGCCCTTTCTGTGGGATTGAATATATCAGCAATGAAGTTGCCGCAAGGCAAGCCATTAAAACATCTGGTCGTCCTCGTTGAGCATTATTTATGTATATTAGCTCTATAAGTACAAGAGTTAAGAAGATTAGCCTAATTTTTGCTGAAGTTATTAAGTTTAATCTAATTACCGATCGCCAAAGGATTACTATACAGGTGGCTACAAGAAGACAATTTAATGTATGTCCTGTGTAGATTCCAAAACCAACTATCCTCATCCATAAATAAAGTAGAAATGAATAAAGCGGTGGGTAGCCTGACCAAAACTCATATTTTGTTTGAGCAAACCAAGCAGAGGAAGTAAAACCATTACCAAAATATAAATTAGCGGCAGGATCGACAAACATTATTTGATCTTGCCAAGGTCCTATTTTAACTAATCTAAATGCTTGAACAAGACTAATAAGTAAAAAGACAATCAACACGATCGTCAGAATGATTGGTTCTGACGATTTGGTAGAATTTTTGTTGGGATTAAGCTGTTCCATTGAGTTGCAACTAAGTGGTGGGAGCGCCAGCTTGACTTCAGACATTTACGCTAAGTCTTACTGGGAAAGAAGTAAGTTTTTATACTAACACTGCCCTTATTGAAACTTTTGTAACACAAAAGTTGCTACTTTTCTCAAGCTAAAGCGCTGAAACACTCATTAGAACTTTCGCATAAATACCGCAAAGCCCCCCTTGCTTTGTCCGGTTTCCTCCAAAGCAAGGGGGGCTAGAAAAGATCGTTCATGGGCGATTGCCCAGAAAAAAGGCGATCGCTGATATATTACATTTTGCCTTTTTGCATTACTTCTTGCAAATGGTGACGCAGTTCTTCAGCTTGCTGCATATCTTGCTGTTGTAATTTTCTAAACAGTTCCACGCAGGGTTGCGATTGCATTTCTTGAGCGTCTTGAATGTAAGTTTCGTAGGCTTTTAGCGCTTCTGCTTTGTGCTTCAAAGCTGTGAGCAGATCGTATTCGAGATTGCTCATGGCACGTTGGTTTTCGG
>QQTW01000071.1_pt1 | contig 55945 bp, 47 predicted proteins | sample 1904831 | NCBI WGS metagenome assembly QQTW01 (sample SAMN09435610, study PRJNA476489) | Subsurface metagenome, whole genome shotgun sequencing project. | reverse complement strand
ATTACCATTAACGCTACTGTAAGATAAGTTGTTAGCAGATACTGGTGGATCGGTGAGAAAAGCTGCTTCAGCATTAACCTCATCATTAACTTGACCGTTAGTAACAAACTTATCAGTGAAAGTGTCAGTAAAAGTTACAACATCTAAGGGATTTTGACTAAAATTATTAATCCTTACTGTTGCTTCAGAAGTCCCTAAAGTAGCAGCTAGACTTGGGGAAGTAGATATACTTAAAGTCAGAGGTGCTATAGGAGTAATTAGCAACAATAAAGATTGAGCAAACTTAGGCACTATAAATTTCCTCCTTAAATTAATTTGCAAACGAGTACTTTGGCTTTTTAGCCCGAACAATGAGAAAATATTTGCAACTTAAAAGCTGCACGATCGCCCACCAACTCTTTTTCAGAGCGACGTATTTTTTAAATCTATTGCTGTAAACTGGTGTAGTAAAGCTAAGTAAAGCTAGTGTAAATTATGACAGCATAGCCGGAGAAATGCAAGTGATCGCACAGGTATTAATGTAAATATATTTTAGTTTTCCTAGCGTAGCTCTACTTAGTCAGATCGAGATTTATCATCACTTAAGAATATTAAATTAACTTTTTGACTTTGTATATAAAGATTCAGCAAATATGCTTAAATCGCTAAAGGATTGATGAAGCTTGCCATCTTTGGATACCACAAACTTGTTGTCAGATACGCATTGCTTAACTCATACGGTTAAACATTAAGGTGGGCAATGCCCACCCTAATTCATTTCCTTACTAGTGGTTTAGAACCGGGAATAGTGATGTCTACTGGTATGACTTGTGTTGCTAATTCAGTCAGAGGGGGCTGGATAGCTGTAGCATTTCCTACAACCAAAGTGACGAGTTGTTCTGGCTTGAGGTATTGTTTAGCTACTCGTTGAACATCAGCAGAGGTAGTTGCTTTTACACTTTGCTGATAGCGAAACAAGAAATCAGCAGGGTAGTCATAGTATTCGTAGCGCATCAGCCGCGATAAAATCTCACTAGGGTCTTCAAAATTAAACACAAAAGAGTTCAGTACCGACTCTTTAGCAAAAGCAAGCTCAGCAGGCTTCACAGGTTCAGCCTTGATTTGTTCGATTTGCGAAACGATCGCACGAATAAAAGGAACTGTAGTTTCACTACGGGTTTGTCCGCCAGCGGCGAAGACACCAGGATAGTCATAGCGAGGACTCCAGACACCATAGACAGAGTAAGCTAAACCTTGACGCGATCGCACCGAATTAAACAACCGTCCCCCAAAACTATTCAACACCTGATTCATCACATCTAGCGCTGGATAATCAGGACTATTAAACTTTCCACCCAAATGTCCTAGTTGCACATAACTTTGAGTCAACTGAGGTAAATTGACTTGAAACATCTTACTTTGATTAGCCTGAGACACTGGCGGTAACTGAAGTTGAGGAATGCGGCTAGATTGCAAAGAGCCAAAATACTTTTGAATCAGCGATCGCATTTGCTTAGGATCAAAATCCCCCACAATTCCCAAAATCATATTGTTGGGATGGAAATACTGACGATAAAAACTGATTAAATCGTCCCGTGAAATATTATCCAAAGTTGCATACTCCACAGTCCGAGCATAAGGACTATTGCCGCCATAAATCAACTTCTGAAACTCCCGCCCGACAATGCCATTCGGATTGTCATTGCGACGAGCAATACCACCCCTAACCCCAGTCTTCGCTAAATCCAACTTATCCTGAGCAAAAATCGGCTGCCAAAGTACCTCAGCAAATAGTCCAAACACCATCTCTAAATCTTCACTCAGAGAGCTAAAACTGGCAGAACCCGAAGTCTCGCCAATTCCTGTTTCAACCGCAGCCGCCCGTTGTTCCAATAACTGATTTAGCTCATCAGCCGAATGCGATTGAGTTCCCCCACTCCGCATCACACTACCCACCAAACTAGCCAAACCCACCTTTTCTGGCGGTTCAATGCGATCGCCAGTATGAATTAATGCCGTACCCCCCACCAAAGGCAATTCCCGATCCGGCATCAAATACACAACCATGCCATTATCCAGCACAAAGCGCTCGTACTTCGGAATCTGCACCTGCTTCAAAGTTGGAAACTTCAACTGAGTATAATGCTTAGCTGTCACCGCCTGAGCTGGCAAACACCACAACACCGCCACCAACAGCAATATGCAACTAACAAACCTCTTCATCATTCTCTCTCCCTTTCCTTGGCTTCCTTGGCGGTTCGTTTCATCCTTCTTTCGGCAACAGCCGCCCAACCGTGCGATTTTCAGCCGTAAAAGCCGCCTTTGCTACCCGCTGCACATCTTTTGGAGTTATCCGCGCGATCGCCTCCAACTCCTCGAACAAATTTTGCCACGAACCAGTTTTCACCTCATATTCCAACAACAACTGCGCCATCCCCATATTTGAGTCGAGCGAACGCAACAACCCCGCCCTTGCTTGTGTCTTCACTCGTTCCAACTCAATATCTGACACTGGCTTACTCTTCAACGCCTCAATTTCGTGTCTCAAAGCCATTCCCACCTCTTCTGGGGAATGCCCAGGAGCCGTCAGAGCATAAAACAACATTAAATTCGGAAACTTATTCCCCGGAAACCCAACAGAACCTTGGGCTGACAAAGCCAAGCGCTGCTGTTCAACTAAAGATTTATACAGCCGAGACGTGCGCCCATCGCTGAGCAGACTACCAATAATTTCATAAACCACATAATCTGGGTGTTTGATACTGGGAGAGTGGTAGCCCTCCAAATACCAAGGCTGAGAAGGTAGCCTTAAAGTTACTTCCCTAGTTTCTTGCTGCTGAGGTTCCATTACCTTTAAATCTGCGGGTGCAGGCTTTGCCTTAAAGCGACCAAAATAAACTTCAGCTAGCTGTTTTACTTGGGTGGGATTAACATCACCCACAATAGCGATCGTTAAATTACGCGGCACGTAATAAGCATCAAAAAACTTTTGTACATCTTCCCTAGTTAAATTGCGAATATCTTGCTCGTAGCCAATAACAGGACGCTGGTAAGGGTGTACTTTAAAGGCAGTATCAAGAAACTTCTCGATCGTTTGACCGATGGGAGAATTTTCCACCCGCAGCCGCCGTTCTTCCAAAATCACATTTTTCTCTTTATAAAACTCACGAAACACTGGCTCTAGGAAACGCTCCGACTCCAGCGACATCCACAGTTCTAACTTGTTAGCCGGAAAGCTGTAAAAGTAGCGAGTTGCTTCCACCGAAGTATTAGCATTTAAGCCCACACCTCCAGATTGTTCGACAATCTGCCCTAGTTCATTTTGCTTCACTAGAAGGGCGGCTTCGGCTTCAACTCGCTCGAACTCAGCTTTCAACCGCGCCACAAGAGCGTTATTTTTAGCTGCTGTCGCTGCTTGAATTTGTTTAGCCAACTCGTCTAAACGCTCTAACAACGGCTTTTCTGCCTGATAGTTTCGCGTACCAATGTTTTTTGTGCCTTTGAACGCCAAATGCTCCAAAAAGTGAGCCACACCCGTTTTTCCCTTTGGCTCGTTCACACCACCCACATCTGCATAAGTGAGAAAAGAGACAACTGGTGCTTGATGTCGTTCTAAGACAATAAACTTCATGCCATTTTCCAGCCGAAACTCTGTTAGCTGCTTGCTGACACGCTCGAAGTAGGGCTGGATTGATTTTTGCTTAGTTGGATTCTCTCGTAAGGAAGGAGTGGGAGAGGGGGGGACAAGGAGAGGGGGGGAATCTTCACCCAGACGCTCCCCTTGTCCCCTTGTCTCCTTGTCACCTTGTCCAACTATTGCGTGTCCAACTGTCCCCAACTCGATATCAGCCAGAGCTATTCTCGTTATACAAGTCCAAGCTAGCCCAGCTAGAATCAAAAAAGTTGCGGGAAGGCGACACCATGCAGCAAGTGCGGGAAAATTTAAGAAAATTAAACGTTTGGGCTGGTTCATCGACAAAGATAAAAGTGTTGTTTTAATCGCAATCTTATTAATGATCTATTAAACTTTCACGATTGAGCCGTTTGATGTTAGAGAATATGGCTACAAGTTGTATGTTGGTGGTACAACCATAAACGCCATGCAAGTTTTTAACCGTCCTCCGCAGTCAGAAGACTCCTCCCGCGATCGCATTTTGAAGGCGGCGCAGCGGTTGTTTGCCCGTCACGGTTTTGATGGCACAACCACCCGTGACTTAGCCCAGGCTGCTGGTGTAGCAGAAGGTACTCTGTTTCGTCATTTTGCCAATAAAAAGGCGATTTTGGTTGAGGTAGCAACCCAAGGTTGGGTGGAAATTCTCACCGATCTGCTGACAGAATTGAGTGAAATGGGCAGCTACAAGGCTGTGGCTCAGGTAATGCAGCGTAGGATGTGGAATTTTCAGAAGAATGCTGATATAATGAAAGTTTGCTTTATGGAAGCACAGTATCACCCGGAGTTACGCGATCGGATTCAATCTGAGGTGATTGGCAAAATGACGGACGTAGCAGAAGCCTTTTTTCAAACTGCTATGGATAGAGGCATCTATCGTCAGACGAACCCCAAGATTGTGGCACAAGTGTTTTTGGGAATGTTTGCGATCGCAGGTTTTAGTCACAACACTCTCCTCGAACCAAACGCCTCACCCAAAGATATGCAGGAAATGGCAGAAGGACTAGCCGATATTTTCCTCAATGGTGTTTTAGCTAAGGATTAGGGGCTAGGGGCTAGAGGTTCGAGGTTCGAGGTTCGAGGTTCGAGGTTTTTCTCTCTGAGATTCCCCAGCACCGCCAGTTGTCTCTGCTTAAGAACGCGATCTTCACGAAGAAGTCTAATATTTATACAATTTATACCCCAGGAGGTTATTGATGTTGAATACATGGCAGTGGAAAAAAGCGATCGCGCCTCTACTGAGTGCGATCGCCTTACTGATCGGCACTGGCGGATTAGTCGGCTGCGGTTCTAATACAGCAGACTCAGAAAAAGAAACTGACGAAGAAATCAACCAGAACAGCAACCAGCGTAACGAGTCTCGTGGAAACAACGATCGTCGTGAAAACAACAACGAACAAGACGATGAGCGTGACGACGACGAACAAGACGAAGATGATGACAACAACTGAGCTTTGTTAGTCTTAGTTCTGTACGTGTTAATCTCCTATGTATGGAGATATACAACACCCCTAGTTTCCTTGTAGATACTCTACGCCAACGGCGGCAGCGGCTAGCCTCCCTGATTGATGTGCCAGCAATCTTTTGGTCGGGGTGTAGCAGTCCTCGCAATTTTCCAGCAAATACCTTTCCTTTTCGCGCTAGCAGTCACTTCCTTTACTTTGCCGGAATGCCGCTGGAAAAGGCAGCTATCTGTCTTGAAGGTGGCAAGACGACGCTGTTTATCGATGAAGCAAAACCAGAGAGCGCCCTCTGGCATGGGGAAATGCCCACAACAGCAGAAATCGGCAGGGCGATCGGGGCTGATGCTGTTTACCCATTGACAAAATTGGAGTTGTATGCACCAGGCTCGGCAACAATTGTGGTTCAGGATGCTACCACCGTGCTACAACAGTCGCGGTTTTTGAAAAGACCAGTTTCCCCCGCAAAGGTACTGCAAGGAATTGACCTGGAATTAGCACGGGCTGTTGTCTCCTTGCGATTGACTCACGATGCCGCAGCCATAGAAGAATTACGTCAAGCAGCTGATGTGACTGTACAAGCTCACCTAGCTGGCATGGTAGTAACGACAGGCACTCAAAAAGAAGCAGACGTGCGGGCGGCGATGGAACATATCATCAACGCCAACGAGATGACTTGTGCCTATCGCAGTATCGTCACCGTTCGCGGTGAAGTGTTGCACAACGAACAATATCACAATCTGCTGCAACCGCAAGATTTGCTACTTGTAGATGTCGGTGCAGAGACAGCGACAGGTTGGGCAAGTGATGTCACTCGCACTTGGCCTGTATCTGGTAAGTTTTCTCCCACCCAGCGAGATATTTACGAGCTGGTGCTAGTAGCGCACGATACTTGCATCGATTATATTCGCCCAGGGGAGGAGTATCAAGAGATTCATTTACTCGCCGCTACAGTTATTGCTCAAGGATTGGTAGATTTAGGGATTTTGCGCGGAAATGCTGAAGATTTAGTTGAAATGGATGCTCATGCGCTGTTTTTCCCTCACGGTATCGGGCATCTGTTGGGTTTAGACGTGCATGATATGGAAGATTTGGGTGATTTAGCAGGATACGAAGAAGGAAGAACGAGGAGCAACCGCTTTGGTTTAAACTACCTACGGCTCAATCGTCTATTACGTCCAGGGATGTTAGTTACAATTGAGCCAGGATTCTATCAAGTTCCAGCAATTTTAAATAATCCAGAAGTGCGATCGCAATATGCGGATGTAGTAAATTGGGAACGTCTGGCTGATTTTGCCGATGTGCGCGGTATTCGGATAGAAGATGATGTCTTAGTGACTCAAACAGGTAGGGAAGTTTTAACAGCAGATTTGCCCACAGATCCTGGTGCGATCGAATCTTTGGTAATGGGGGTGTAAAAATTATACATCTAAAGAGTCAAAATCTGCTCAACTTGCCCAAAACATAGAGCCTTTTTGTCAATGAAGTGTGAAGTGTAAAATTTAATCTTTATTTGCTCGTTACCTGGTTCAGCCAAGTAACGACTTTACGAGGTTCAGCCTCAAAGAACGTTTCGCTGCTACGGCATCCGCCACACCTTAACCGTTTTGTCAAAACTCCCACTGGCGAGAGTTTTTCCATTAGGATTGAAAGCGACTGACTGAACATACGATTCATGCCCAAAAAGAGTGGCTATTTCTAGTCCAGTTTGTGAATCCCATAATTTAATTGTTTTATCATCACTTCCACTAGCGATGATGTCACCTTGAGGAGCGCTCGCCACTGCTGTCACTCTGTCGGTATGACCGCTCAGATTACGGATCTCTTTCCCTGTTTTCCAATTCCACAGTTTAATGGTTTTGTCATTACTTCCACTAGTAATAATTTTACCATTTGGACTGAAGATAACGGAACGAACACAATTATCATGCCCCTTAAGAGTGCCTAGTTGTTCTCCGGTTTTCCAGTCCCATAATTTGATAGTGCGATCGCAACTTCCACTAGCAATAATTTGTCCATCAAAACTGAAAGCAAGGGACTGAATATAGTCTGAATGCCCTTGAAGAGTGCCAATTTCTTCTCCAGTATTTACATCCCACAATTTAATAGTTTTGTCATCACTTCCACTGGCAATAATTTGTCCATCTGGACTAATAGCGACGGAAGTAACATTTCCTGAATGCCTTGTAAAAGTACGGATTTCTTCTCCAGTATTTACATCCCACAATTTAACAGTTTTGTCATCACTCCCACTGATTAGAAGCTGTCCATCCTGGCTGAATGTAACGGCACGAACCCATAGTAAATGCCCAGCGAGGGTGTTGATTTCTTCTCCAGTATTAAGGTTCCACAGTTTGATAGTGTCGTCTTCACTGCCGCTGGCTAGGGTTGTTCCATCCGAACTGATAGCTACTGAACGAACCGCAGCAAACGTTCCTGAATGCTCTCTAAGAGTGTAGGCTAGAGGAAAATTTTTTAATTGAAAAGCTGCTATTTCCTTTTGAGCTTCAGGATTCAACCAAATTGTTTTTTTGAAATCCTCAATTCCTATTTGATATTCCTTTAGAGCATAGAAAGCTTTTCCACGCCATAAGTATGCTTCTACATAGTTACGATCAAAATTAAGTGCCCGATCATAATCCTGAATTGCGCTGTTGTATTCAGCTAATATATAGTGATAGTTTCCCCGCCAAAAGTAAGCTTCTGCATAGCCATTATCAAGTAAGATTGCCTGGTTATAATCCTGAATAGCTTCAAGGTTTGCATCAACAAAATAACGAGCTATACCTCGCTCAAGATAAGCTTTAGCATAATCAGGATTAAGCTTAATTGCTTGGGTGTAATTCTCAATTGCTGCTAGCAACTCGCCAAGATTCAGGTAAGCTTTACCCAGATTATAGTAGATGTTAGCATCTTTGAGATTGTACTCAATTGCCTTGGTAAAATCTGCGATCGCTTTTTGTGCCTCTTTCTGATTCAAGTAAACAATACCGCGCTGATAGTAAGCTTGGGGATACTCAGGTTTATGCTGTAGTGCTTTATTGTAATTTTCAATTGCTTTGTTATTGTCTCCCAAAATCCCCTGGGCATTTCCCAAATCGTAGTAAGCTTCTGCATAATTAGAATTATGATTAATCGCTTGATTAAAATTATCTATCGCTTTCTGTTGCTCTTTTAAGCTTAAGTAAGCAAGACCGCGTTTGTAGAAAGCATCATTTTAGTAACTATTAGCATCTTCTTCGTTACTCTCAATTACCTGATTAAAATCCTCAATCGCTTGTTCATATTCTCCCAATTCTCCCCAAATAGAACCTCTAATTAACAAAGCAGCAGGGTAGTCAATGTTAAGATTTAATGCCATGTTTAAATCTTCAATCGCTTTCTGATATTCTAGTCTTTCTAAATAGATAGCTGCCCGACCTAAATAAGCATCAAAAAAATCAGGATTGCGCTGAATTGCCTGACTAAAATCATCTATAGCTGACGGGGAGTTACCAACTTTAATATAAACAGCACCACGTCCAAGCAATGGTTCAACATATCTCTGTTCGTCTTCATCAAACTTAGACTTTACATTCAGAGCAGCAGTGTAATCTTTAATTGCTAGTTGCTGATATTCATAGGCTTTCTGCTGATGCTCGTTAGCTCTTTGCCAATCTCCTAACTCTGAATACGCACGACCTCGGCTTACATAAGGTTCGGCAAAGTTACCATCTTTGCTTAATGCCTCACTAAAATACTTAACAGCACCTTTGTAATCCTCGTTTTTACTTTTTTCTACTCCTTGCTGATAATACTCAAGAGCAGGAGAAGGTCGAGAAGGTTGAGCGTTAATCACCTTAACCAAGTTAAACTCTTTAATATCAAAATAAAAATCAAAGCGAAATAAAGAAAGATTTGGTGCAAAAGTTGGGGCGAAAGTTGGTGCAAAAGTTGGAGTAAAAGTTGGAGTAAAAGTTGGGGCGAAAGTTGGTGCAAGAGTAGGCTTAAAGATAGAATTATCAGATAAAAAAGAACTGCCAGAAGTAACAAAATTACTAGCAGTTTGCATCGGGGTTAAATTTTTACCCAGAGATGGTAGTAAAGCCTTATTGACGGAAAGAGCTTCAGCTACTTGAGTATTTGTTAGAGGTACAGGGAGCGCAACTCCTGTTATACTGAAAATCAATGCCAGTAAAATCGAAAGAGCCAGTTTGGATTGCTGTATTCTCTTGACACAAAGAGTTTTAAGCCTGTGGCTAAAGTAAGCTTGTAGCGAATTTCCAACAGCGGTACTGAGCGATAGCATTAGATTAATCCAATCCATTGTTGTACTTCGACCTTAAAAAGAATCTAAGGTCAGTATTCCCTCTGGATTGGGTAAAATCACCTCATACTATGCACAAAAAAGTTGCCTCATTACCCGGTGCCTCGTTACCAGGCAAAAGCCTAGTAACAAGAATATTGGGGCTCAGCCTCAACTCACGTTCCTAACCAACCACAGGCAACCCAGCCAGCGCCATTGCTACCTCTGCTGCACTATACTCAGTATCGCGCAGCTTTCCTGCCTGATAATCCATATATGCTTGCATATCGAAGTGACCGTGACCGCACAAGTTGAATAAAATAGTTTTACTAATTCCCTCTTCCTTGCAGCGTAACGCCTCATCGATCGCACCCTTAACCGCATGATTAGCTTCCGGTGCTGGTAAAATACCCTCAGCACGAGCAAAAGTTAAACCAGCGGCAAAACAACTCAGTTGCGTCTCCGCACGAGTTTCAATTAACCCTAACTCCACAACATGACTCAGTAACGGAGCCATGCCATGATACCTTAACCCCCCAGCATGGATACCTTGAGGCACAAACGAGCTACCCAGAGTGTGCATCTTCACCAGCGGGGTAAGATGGCCTGTATCGCCATAATCATAACTATATTTGCCCTTAGTTAGCGTCGGACAAGCAGCAGGTTCAACTGCGACAAATCTCATCTTGTCCTGTTCACCTCGCAACTTCCCGCCCATAAAGGGAAAAGCAATACCCGCGAAGTTACTACCACCACCAGTACACCCGACGATAATATCAGGATAATCCCCCGCCTGTTCCAGTTGTGCCAATGTCTCCAAACCGATGACAGTCTGATGATGCAGTACGTGATTAAGTACGCTACCTAAAGCATATTTAGTTCCATCATCCTGTACTGCTACTTCTACGGCTTCACTAATAGCAATACCCAAACTACCAGTACTAGTGGGATTCTCTGATAAAATCTTCCGCCCCGACGAGGTTTCATCACTGGGGCTAGCTACTACTCGCGCCCCATAAGACTCCATCAAAGCACGACGGTAAGGCTTTTGGTGATAGCTGACTTTGACCATGTAAACCACCACCTCTATGTCAAAGAAAGCACCAGCCAAAGCGAGAGAGGAACCCCATTGTCCCGCACCTGTTTCCGTTGTCAGGCGCTTGACTCCTGCTTGTTTGTTGTAGTATGCTTGTGGTATAGCAGTATTAGGTTTATGGCTACCTGCGGGGCTAACACCCTCGTATTTATAGTAAATTTTGGCAGGAGTATCAAGAGCTTTTTCTAACCGTCGAGCGCGGTAAAGTGGAGTTGGTCGCCACTGACGGTAAATCGATCGCACTTCTTCTGGAATTTCAATCCAGCGTTCAGTACTTACCTCCTGCTGAATCAACTCAGTTGGAAACAGCGGTTCTAAGTCAGTAGCTGTAATTAACTTACCCGTTGCCGGGTGCAGTGGGGGCGGCATGGGAGTAGGTAAGTCAGCCTGAATATTATACCAGGCTGTCGGCATTTGGCTTTCTGCAAGCGTGTACTTGATAGTATCCATCAGTGAAATATTGTTGTATTATATTTACAATACAAAAGTAATACGAAATAGGAGTATTTTAGTTTATTGCTTTTATCATCGTTGTTTATATGAGAATTTTTCTATATATCTTGGATATTTTTTATATATATCAGCCCTAAATAATTTGTAATATTCTTTCTTTCCTTCCTTGGCGTACTTTGCGTTCTAAACGCTACGCTACACGCACGTGTTGGCGGTTCGTTTAAAAAAATTTTCATTCCAACAGAAAAGATAGCTATATAAAAGAATTGAAGTTGAACAAAGAACAAATATCAGTAGCACAGAAAATGATTAAATTTAGCGTTGTTATGAAAGCCTTTATCTACATTTAACACTGAATTTACGAGTTTTTGCTGAAGCTAAAAAAGGATACCTGCCATATGCTCAACTAAGGCTATGAGACGGCAAATGAGGATACCACCATTGCACCCAGATGAGGCAGGCAGGTTAGAGGCACTTAATAGCTATAAAATTCTTGATACTCTCCCAGAACAGGCATTTGACGATCTGGCTGCACTGGCTGCGTATATTTGCGGTACGCCAATTGCCTTAATTAGTCTAGTGGATGTTCATCGGCAATGGTTCAAGTCAAAAGTCGGTTTGGAAGCAACCGAAACTCCAAGAGAAATGGCGTTCTGCGCCCATGCTATTTTGCAACCGCATCAGCCATTGATTGTGCCAAATGCGCTAGAAGATGAGCGGTTTGCCACAAACCCACTGGTGACATCTGACCCCAGTATCCGATTTTATGCCGGAGCGCCTCTAGTCACATCTGAGGGATACGCGCTGGGAACAATTTGTGCGATCGACTCCATTCCCCGCCAACTCACTCCCCAACAGATGGAGGCTTTGCAAGCATTAAGTCGCCAAGTGGTTGCGCAACTTGAGTTGCGCCTTAACCTATCCAAGGTAGTCAATGCGAATAATTTACTACAGCAAAGCGAAGAGCGTTTCCGCTTGTTAGTAGAGGGAGTCAAGGACTACGCAATTTCCATGCTATCTCCTGATGGACTTGTTGTCAGTTGGAATGCAGGATCTGAACAAATTAAAGGCTATCAGGCAAATCAAATTCTTGGTAAGCATTTTTCTTGCTTTTATACTGCTGAAGAGATCGAGCGAGGTAAGCCCGATCTGGGACTGAAGATTGCTGCTACCACAGGTCGATTTGAAGATGAAGGCTGGCGGGTAAGACAGGATGGGGCGCTGTTTTGGGCAAATACTGTGATAACGGCATTACATGACTCTGCTGGACAACTATGTGGTTTTGCCAAAGTGACACGCGATCTGACCGAACGTAAGTCCTCTGAAGAAGCGCTGCTAAGGGCGGCGGTAGCTGAGGCGACAAATCAAAAATTGGAAAAAGAAATTAGCGATCGCCAGCGGATTGAAGCACAACTAGTGAATAATGCCTTTCACGATGCACTGACGGGCTTGCCAAATCGCGCCTTGTTCATGAAGTTGCTTGCACGTTCGCTGATGCGGACAAGTATTGGTAAAGCCTGTTCGACTGTCGTAGTTTTTTTGGATTTAGACCGCTTCAAGCCGATCAATGATAGTTTTGGTCATCTAGTTGGAGATCGGCTGCTACAGGCGATCGCTCAAAGGTTAAAACATTGCTTGCGCGACGAAGATACGATAGCACGTTTTGGCGGGGACGAATTCACAATTTTGTTTGAGAATGTAAAAGATATTAGCCTAGTAATACAGATCGCCGAGCGGATTCAAACAGAACTAGCACTACCTTTTGTCTTGAACGGACACGAAATATTCACCACTGTTAGTATTGGCATTGCTCACAGTTCTGACGGTTGCGAACAGCCAGGGGTACTCTTACGCAACGCTGACATTGCAATGTATCGTGCCAAACATCTCGGTCGGGCTAGATATTCAGTGTTCGATACAGCCATGCATACTCAAGCGGTGGCGCTTTTGCAGTTAGAAACCTACTTGCGCAGAGCGATCGAACGCCAAGAATTTCATCTTCACTACCAGCCGATTGTCTCGCTCTTGACTAATAAAATATTAGGCTTTGAGGCATTGTTACGCTGGCAGCATCCAGAAGGAGGGACGATCTCCCCAGCAGAATTCATTCCTGTAGCCGAAGAAACTGGACTGATTGTCCCTATTGGTAAGTGGGTACTTCTTGAGGCTTGTCGTCAGTTACGCCAATGGCAGATAGAATTTCCTAGCTTGAAAGAGCTTTTGACAATTAGCGTCAATCTTTCAGTGAAACAGTTTATGCAACCAGATCTACTAACGCAAGTTACTCAAATTCTTCAGCAAACTGGTTTGGACGCTCGTAGTTTGAAACTGGAGATTACTGAAAGCGCCATCATGGAAGATAGTGAATCCGCATCTGTCACACTCTTGCAATTGAAAGCCCTAGGTATTCAGTTGTGCATGGATGATTTTGGTACTGGCTATTCATCCTTAAGCTATCTGCACCGTTTTCCAATAGATATTTTGAAGATCGATCGCTCCTTTATTAGCAATATAAGAGTTAAGGAGCAAAATTTAAAGATTGTCCAGACAATTGTCACCCTAGCTCATAGTCTAGGTATGGCTGTAACAGCGGAAGGAGTAGAAACAGCCGAGCAACTAGCTTTCCTCAAAGCACTCAATTGTGAATTCGGACAAGGATATTTTTTCTCCAAAGCAGTAGGGAGCCACGAAGCAGGAAGGTTGATTGCAAAGGAGTGTGGAAGCGTGGAAGACGGGTTAATAGCTAATGGCTAATAAGCTGATGTAGATCTAATTTTTAGTGCTGATAGGTAAGAGGTAAGAGGTGAGAGGCAATTTTTATCTGCAATAGCTTAGTTTCAAACAACAATTAGCAACAAAGAATTATACGATTGGAAGTAAAAGCATTTGTGAAAAAAAACATCCACGAGCGGGGGCGTAAAATAAGCTATTGTGTGGACACAAAATCAAAATCAATTTCTGAGTAACTGCTTCAATGAATTGCGCTTGTTTGGTATTGATCGTATTCAAATACTTAGTTTTGAAAATTTGCTATAGACTTTAAACTGGTCGTGCAATAGCAGTTTATATGACTTATATAAAGCGAATACTCAAGATGAAGTTAGAGAAAATTAATCATAAATAATATTAGATTCTAAAGAGTCGAAAAAAGCATAATTAACTATTGTTATCAATGAATTTTTAATTTTGATATTTAGGAGGTATAAGCTATAATCGTGAATTTATTAAAGCCTATCTTTTAGCTGAAAATTTTATTGAATTTCAATTTTTTAATTGTTAAACTAGAAGCACTAATAAAGTATTTGAGGAAATCGCGCGTGCAAGACAGAAATAATTCAGTAGAGATACCTGAGACAGAAAATATTAATACCAAAGAGCTATCTGGCGATCGCGGAAGTTGGTATTTAGTCCGGCTGATGTCTAAACGGCGCAACTCATTTTTGAAACAACTGGAAATAGCCATTGCTAAAAACAAACTCCAAGAATTATTTTTGGAAATTAAAATTCCAGCAGTATCAATTTATGAAGATATTATTTTACTGAATCTAAGTAACCGTAAAGAAGCATATACTTATCTGCAAAATATCGAATGTTTTCAAAGAATTGAACCCAGACCTTTGAAATCAGAAGAAGTAAGCCGAATGATGGGGGCTAAGTGATATATTTTGCCTAAATTATCCAGTTGATGAGCAAATAATTGCTTCTCAAAAATTCAGCATGGACGATGACATTAAACAAATACTAATACGTGCTAGGTTTTTCACCAAATCAGTCTTAAGAGCAATTACAAATTGAAATTCAACAGACTTTGACTGAGTTATAGGCGCAAGTTAACTCAACCTTTTGCAGCGCCCCTTTGATTTCGTATACAAGAGTCATTTGTTGTAAGTTGTACAAATGACAAATGACAAATGGCTATAAAGGGGGGGGGCGAATCCTCCGGGTGGGAATAAAGTTGCGGTCGATCTCTTTCCCGTCGCTTTCGGTGAAAAATGTCGATCGCGATCGCTATAGGACAATAGCCCCGTGTTAAGAGAGAATAACCAGCAGTAAGCGTGTTTGAGTATAAACTGAACAAATGAAAGTTGGAATTGACGGAAGGGTTATCAAGTCTAGTTTTGGCAATATCTTAGAAGAAATTGTTTGGCACAAAGAAACAGAAGTTGAGCAACAGCGCTCAAAAATTTCTTTAGCTGAGTTAAAAAAACAAGTCCTTAGCGCACCACCAACCCGCGATTTTGTCACTGCTTTAAGACAAGGGAAGACAAAACCAGCCCTTATAGCTGAGGTAAAAAAAGCTTCACCTAGTAAAGGAGTGCTACGGGAAGATTTCGATCCTGTTGCGATCGCGCTTTCCTACCAGCAAGGTGGTGCTAGCTGTATTTCTGTGCTGACAGATGCAAAATTCTTTCAAGGCAGTTTTAATAACTTAGAAAAGGTTCGTGCTGCTGTAGATTTGCCACTGCTATGTAAGGATTTTATTATCTATCCTTACCAAATGTACCAAGCTCGCCTCCGGGGTGCAGATGCTGTACTACTGATTGCGGCAATTCTTTCAGATTCAAACTTGCAATACTTTATCAAAATCGCCAAACTCCTGAACATGGCAGCTTTGATTGAAGTTCATAGCTTGGCAGAACTCGACCGTGTGTTAGCCTTGGATGACGTAACTTTAATAGGGATCAATAATCGCAATCTAGAAGATTTTTCCGTCGATCTCCAAACTACGTGCCAATTGTTAACTGCAAGAGCAAGTCAATTGCAACAACGTGGCATCCTCGTAGTGAGTGAGTCAGGATTACACAATCGGGAGACGATCGCACTGGTAGCATCGGCGGGTGTTCAAGCAGTGCTAATTGGCGAGTCTTTAGTGAAACAGCAAAACCTGGAGACAGCGATCGCCTCCCTGTTTCCCGCCACCTAATCCCAATGTAGAGACGTTGCACACAACGTTTCTACAATCACGCCACTTGCGCGATGGCGCGCTTAACCCCCAAGGGCATAGTGGCTCCTAAATCTAAAATCTAAAATCTAAAATCGATGGAGCTAATCCCCCTACCATCTCCAATTCATTACGAAACAATATTGCAACTGTTAGAGCGACAAACTGTTTCGGCAGTACGACAAAACCCAGCACTGAGGGAACAGATCAATCAATTGATCGTGACACTGCGTAAAGCTGCTGCTCAACAGAAGCAGATCGAAGCAACTTGTCAGCAAACACAGCTTGAGTATGAATTTCGTTGGTCGCTCAATCATCATTCGTTTGAGTCAGCCGCGACTCTAAACGTTAGCAAGTTGGATTAGAAAGCTGCCAATTTTAAGCTGTTTTCTCCCCGAAAGCAACCGAAGAGCAATGACCCTTCTATTTACCCACCCGGAAATTCGCCCCGTCGTGTCATTAGTAGGGGCCCACGGCTGTGCGCCCCTACGTTTGTACAAGCGATTTTGATAGGAAATGAATCAAATATAGATAGGTTTGTGGTTGAATCAGCAAGCGAGAAATTAAATTTGGGCATCGAAACTTCTAAAAAAAATCCTCAAGGGTATAACCTACCACGAGTTAAATTTGAGGGAGAAATTTTTCTAAACTTGGCACTAGTGTCATCATTCTAGAGAACGATTGTTGTAATAGTGCTATAATAGAGAATTTACGCAAATCCTGGTTCAGCCCCTGACTCTTCACCCCTAATTGACAGTAGGACAGATTTATGCAAGACAAGTTGATGCTGATGATTCCTGGGCCCACACCAGTACCGGAAGCAGCTTTACTAGCCTTAGCCAAGCATCCAATCGGGCACCGCAGTAGTGAATTTAGCAATTTGATGGCAGAGGTGACAGCTAACCTGAAATGGCTCCACCAAACAGAAAGTGACGTACTGATGCTGACGGCTAGCGGTACTGGCGCTGTGGAAGCGGGAATAATTAATTTCCTCAGTGCGGGCGATCGCGTTCTGGTAGGGTCTAATGGTAAATTTGGCGAACGCTGGGCAGAAGTAGCCGTCGCTTATAATCTCCAAGTAGAACAAATTACAGCGGAGTGGGGACAGCCTCTCAATCCAGCACAATTTGCCGAAAAACTGCAATCTGATACCGGAAAGCAAATCAAAGCCGTCATCATCACTCACAGCGAAACCTCTACGGGTGTATTGAATGACCTAGAAACGATTAATCGCCACGTCAAAGAACACGGCGAAGCATTAATGATTGTTGATGCGGTGACAAGCTTAGGCGCTGTCAATATCCCAATGGATGCATGGGGTATAGATGTGCTTGCTTCCGGTTCGCAAAAAGGCTACATGATTCCCCCTGGACTGGGATTCGTCGCTGTTAGCCCCAAAGCATGGGAAGCTTATAAAACTGCAAAATTGCCCAAGTATTACCTAGATTTAGGTAAATATCGCAAATCAACAGCGAAAAATACTACTCCCTTTACACCGCCTGTGAATTTGATGGTAGGACTACACGTCACTTTGCAGATGATGAAAGACGAAGGTTTAGAATCGATCTTCGCTCGTCATCAGCGGTTAATGAATGCTTCTCGCGCCGCCGTTAAGGGGTTGAATTTACCTTTATTTGCCGCCGATAGTTGCGCTAGTCCCGCCATCACTGCGGTAGCACCAGAAGGAGTAGATGCCGAGCAGATTAGGGCAATTATGAAGAAGAAATTTGATATTGCTCTAGCTGGAGGACAAGATCACCTCAAGGGTAAAATCTTCCGTATTGGGCATTTAGGTTTTGTTAGCGATCGCGATATTTTAAGTGCGATCGCATCAATGGAATCAGCCTTACGAGAACTGGGGTATGAAGGTTTTACTCCCGGCGCTGGTGCAGCAGCTGCGGCTCGTGTCTTCGCTCAATCGTAGTCAATGGTCGTTTGTTAAAAGTTTTGAACAAAGGACAAAATCAAAAGAGCGGGTTGAATATCAACTCGCTCTCTTCTTTGGTATGGAAGTAATAAGTTGTAAATTCTTTGCAGAATTCGCTTAGGCACACCTCACTCTCCTAAATTATTTAGTAAGTAGCATTATTTATGCGTACCTAAGCTGTCTCCAACCAGTCATAAATTTGATCTAACTGTTCCAAGGTGATTAGACCATATTGCCAGAGAATCATTGGTAACGGGCCAGGGTCTTGCTCCCGTTGCCTTATAGCCATAGCAATAGAGGCGGCTGAAATTGATAGATCTTCCTGAAGAAAACGAATAAATTTTGTATATTTCGATGGTGACATTGGTTTTGCACCTTTTTGGTCAAACTGAATTATTTAACATGGACAACTTGTTGTTAAGTGGCTGGTAGCCAGTCTCGTATCTGTCACTATGCGAGGGTTGCAAAGACAGAATATGTTTGAAGGCAAGCGATCGCAGCTTGGGATTTGCTAAATTTTGCGCTTTGATAAATTTATATGTGGTATAGAATTGTAGCGCAACTTAACTCGTTTACACTTTGCTTATTTAAAGGTTTAAAATTCGTTTAAATCTCTTTATATTTCAACCGCGTAAATCGCTTCACCTATAAGAAGGTATATTTCAGTTTTGATTTGCTCTCCACCAAAGGAAATAAAGGATGAAGGGTAAGAGGTAAGAGATTCGAGGTTGTGAATGCTTGACTTCAAACTTCACACTTCACTTTTCAGACGTAGCAGTGCTACGTCTCTACTCACTTTTGACGCTTTCTCCTAAGAGACGCGATATATCGCGTCTCTACATACTTCATCCTTCATCTTTTAGTTATGAATCTAAAAATTTTATTTTTACTCGATCGCCTACTTTTAGACCTATTTCTTTGGCAATTCCAGATCGCAGCTCGATGACTCGATCCACATCGGCGTTAGCACCATAGGTAGGACAAGTTTGAGTTTTACATGGAGGCACAGCAGCCGCGATCGCAATAACTTTCCCATCCCGCAGGAAGATCATATCCAGGGGAATTAGAGTATTTTTCATCCAAAACCGGATTGGTTGGGGAGAGGCAAACAGAAATAGCATACCTCGGCGATCGGCAAGACTAGTTCTGTTCATTAACCCAATTTCTTGCTGTTGTGGTGTCCGCGCCACTTCCAACTCAAACTCCCGTCCTGCAATCGTTGCACGGGCTGAAATCGGTAGATTTTGCCCAGCTTGTCGTAATTGAGCTTGAGATATTTGAGTCGTCGCTTCCGTCGCCAATATAGGTGAACACCCCAGCAACAAAACACCCAAAATTACCCCAAGCCGTATTTTCCTCTTCTCCCCCTGCTTCCTCTGCATCCCCCGCTCCCCCTGCTCTCTTCTTAGCCTTCCCGCAACACGTACCCGACACCTCGCACGGTTTGAATTAGCCTCTTTTGACCTTCGTCTTCTACCTTCAGGCGTAAATAGCGAATATATACTTCAATCACATTCGACTCACCCATGAAGTCATAACCCCAGACATTTTCCAAAATTTGTTCGCGGGTTAGCACTTCTCTGGGATGCTCCATTAGATATTTGAGCAGTTCAAACTCCTTCATAGTCAAATCGATTACTCGTCCTTGTCGCAGCGCTCTGCGCGTTGCCAGATCTAATACTAGATCGCCAAATTTTAACTGCTCTGTGCCACTCGGATCGGGGCGTAAGTAGAGACGTACCAGCCGCAAAAAATCTTCCGTTCGGTAAGGCTTGAGGAAGTAATCATCTGCTCCAGCGTCCAGACAAGCCACGCGATCGTCAACGGTATCTCGCGCCATTAACACCAAGACTGGAACTCGTGTACCTGACTTTCTCAGGTTAGTACACAAACCCAATCCCGATTCTCCAGCTAACATTCGGTCGATCACAATTAAAGCAGGCTGGCGATCGCGGACGTGGTAAATCCCGCTTGTCGCATCATGAGCTATCACAGGTTCATAGCCTGATTCTTTCAAATCTAGACACACTTGAGCCGCCAGACTCTCGTCCGGTTCAATCACTAATACACAAGGACTGCGATCGATAACTCCTGTATCCATAATTCGTACCCAGCGAGCGGTGGAGTAGTGAAGCAGCGGGCGTCCCGTGTCCTCCGCGACATTAGCTGCCAAGGAGTGAGTAGGGTAATGATGAATGTAGCAATGCTAAAAGTGAAATTTTGAATTCATAATTCATCATTCATCATTTTCCCTAGCCGCTAGCCACTAACCACTAACCTAGGGTAATTCTACCGAAGTTGGTTTAGCAATATGAGGTAGACCCCAACCTAATTTTTCGCGTAAGATGCGGAAAAACTCTGGTGGTTGCAGACGAATGAACCGCGCCGAGTATTGCGATCGCCCCATCTCTACCCGATCTTCTGGAAAGACATAACATCCCCCATTACCATCAACCACCATCACCAGTCGAATAGGATTGGCTGAGTAGATTGTCACTGTTTCAGTATCTGGAAACACCAAAGCTCTGGACGCTAGAGAATGGGGGCATATAGGCACAAGTTGCATTACTGGGACTCCAGGCGTTACCACTGGCCCGCCCGCACTCAACGAATAAGCCGTAGAACCAGTCGGTGTGGAGACAATCACACCATCTGCTGCTATATCTACTGGCGCGTGACGACCCACTGCGATTTCAAAATGACACATACAGGTCAACGGTTCCCGATGCAATACCATTTCATTCAGGCAGAGGGCTTCCCAAGTTACGGTATCGCCCCGCAATACCTTGACATTCAGCATTGCCCGTTCTTCTATTTCATACTCACCTGCTATCACCTTCTCAATCGCTTGAGGCAGCTGATTCAGGTAAATTTCAGTTAAAAATCCCATATGACCTGTATTCACCGTCAACATTGGGATGCCAGTAGGAGCTATCTGACGAGATGCAGCCAGAACTGTGCCATCTCCTCCTAAGACCACCACTAACTTCATCTGGGAGTCAAAACCTGGAGGAGTCAGCCCCTCAATTGGGGTGTGGCAAACAGGACTTTCAGGGTTAGAGTAGCCCAAAATTCCACCCTCGCCAGTGGTGACGCAAACATCCCACCCGGCGGCGGTTAGTTTGTCTTTCAACTCACCAGCGACGCGACTCGCTATCGGTTTAACGCCGTTATATATAATGCCTAGCTTCGGCACACTTGATGTCAAGATTAAGGCTCTGCTTAGTATTTAGCTTGATCCTTGCACATTTTTGGCAAATTCGTCATTTGTTATTTGTCCTTTGTGTCAAACGCCTGGGCAAGCCTAACGGGAAAGCAGTCACCTAGTTGGGAAACCCTCCGTTTCTCGCTGTCTCACCGCTGCGCGTCTATGTTCAAAACTCTTAACAAATGACTAATGATTAATGACTGCTAACTGCTCTTTTTAGAGGGAGTTTTTGCTACTGACTTTTTTTTCACCTTAGTTTTTTCATAGTCTAACTCCTTCAGTTTTTTCAGCATTCGCCCGAAGTAGTCTTGGAAATAGCTTTCCAAAGTTGTTGTTTCCTGGGGGTCTAACTCAAAGGTTTGATAGACTTCATCCATTGGTGCAGTCAATGGTACACCAGTTGCTAATACTTCTGCAAACGCCAACCGATCCGCCACATTCCATCCCCACTGAAAGAATCGTGACACGGAGCGCATAATCCGCAGTAAGTTAAGCGGCATTCGAGTGATCTTTGCTTGTTTACCCGTCAATCGTTCGCATAGACTAATGATTTCCTCAGCACTCCAAGCACGAGAACCGACGATAGGAAAAGTTTGCTTTTCTGTTGCTGGTACTGAAAGGGCGCGAACAGCAAATTTCGCAATATCCTGAGTATCCATATAAGCAATTGGAGAAGATTCACCCGTCACCCAAATTGCCTGATTCTCCAAAATGGGAATTCCATACTGACCGATCAATCCTTGCATAAAGCCAGACAGCCGCAAGATGGTGTAGTTCATCCCCGCTTCACTCAGGAATAGCTCAGTACACCGCTTGATTTCCATCAGTGGCACATTTGAATATTTTTCCGCATCCAGAATTGAAAAGAAAATAAAACGCTTTACCCCAGCAGCTTTTGCCGCTTGAATTAACGCTACCTTGCCATCCCAGTCCACTTGTTTCATACTCAAGTTGTCTGTGGCTTTGGCTGTGGCAGCATCAATAACAGCATCGACTCCTTCCAGGGCAGATTGAAGGCTCTGTGGTTGACACAGATTCCCAGGTGCAAGTTCAGCACCCCATTCCTTTAAAAAAGCGGCTTTTTTGGGACTGCGTACAAGACAGCGTACCTTATACCCCTCATCGAGAGCGCGGCGAGCCACTTGTCTTCCCAAGGTGCCAGTGGCACCGACAATTAATATATTCATGAGAGATTCGTAATAAATTTTAATCTTTCTTAAAAAATACTATCAAAATCTGGTGTAGCAAAAAAGTTTACCAAACCTTTAAGTAGTGAGGTGAAAAGAAAGGCTGAAGGCTGAAGGCTGAAGGATATAAACAAATTGGCTTTTTCTCCTCCATCCTTCAACGCTCTTGCTTATGTGGAGGTTTCCTCCACAGGAAAGCGCTCCACTTCATACTTCTCTACAGAGACTCCTCTTCATCGCCCTGAATTTTGAGCAAAAGAAAACCCATGCCGATACCCACCAAAATTAAGGAGAAGGACAAAATAGTTGCTGTAAACATTTCTCCGCTCACGATCGCAATCCTCCGATTGAAAGAGTTTAAATAAAGTGGTGCTTAATTAAGCTTAATGTGAGACCAGTGTAAAGTATTTTAAAACAATTGAGTAGTTATAGCGGTTTTGATTCGATTCATCGTTCTCCCACCGTTCGATCTGCGATCGCGTCTGCTAAACTTATGAATCCCGCTTCAGGGATTGAAATGAAATAATCCCGAACACAACAGCATGGACAGGAAAGCAGCAGGCGAGAATTGCGATCGCATAAGGATAGCCCTGACTTTAGGCGATCCAGCAGGGATTGGGCCAGAGGTGATTTTGAAAGCCCTAGCAGATCCACAGATTGGGCAAAATTGCGACATAACTGTAATTGGCAGCACGCAGGTGCTGATGGCAACTTATAATCAATTGCGCTCAATAGGCGATCGCCTTGATGTCAACCTAGATGAACTGTCTATTCTGGATGTGGAAGCAGACGGTGAAATTAGTACGGGTACGGGTAATGCAGCCAGTGGTGCGGCTAGCTTTGCTTATTTAGAAACAGCGATCGCTCGCACTTTAGCCGGAGAATTTCAAGCCATTGTTACCGCACCAATAGCTAAATCAGCATGGAAGGCGGCGGGGTATAATTATCCCGGTCAAACCGAACTTTTAGCAGAGAAAGCAGGTGTAGAGAGATTTGGGATGTTATTCGTAGCGCGATCGCCCCATACAAGTTGGACGCTGCGTGCTTTACTTGCTACCACACATATTCCTTTATGTCAAGTTGCACAAACACTCTCACCGCAGTTGCTGAGTACTAAACTCGATCTTTTAGTAGAGTGCTTGCAACAGGACTTTGGCGTAGTCAAACCGAGAATTGCGATCGCGGGATTAAATCCCCACAGTGGCGAACAGGGACAATTGGGACGAGAAGAAATTGAGTGGTTAATTCCCTGGTTGGAAAAAGAACGCCAAAACCGCCCTCTCTTGCAGTTAGATGGCCCTATTCCACCGGATACCATGTGGGTTAAGCCTGGTCAAGCGTGGTATGGAGAGGGGAGAGGACAAGGGGACAAGGGGACAAGGGGACAAGGGGACAAGGGGACAAGGGGACAAGGGGATACTTCAATCCAAAATCTAAAATCTAAAATCAAAAATCCAGCAGATGCGTATCTTGCGCTTTACCACGATCAGGGATTAATTCCTGTAAAGTTAATGGCATTTGACCGCGCTGTCAACACTTCCATTGGTCTTCCCTTCATTCGCACCTCACCAGATCATGGTACAGCCTTTGATATTGCAGGTAAGGGGATTGCAGACTCTACGAGTATGAAAGCAGCAATTCAACTAGCAATTGAATTGGCAGATCGTAGAAGAGGTGTAACTTTATAGTTAATCTCGAAAATATCTAAACAAATAGATAACTTGGCAAACCATTTTGGCATCAATTTAAATTCTCAGTCTGATGCTTTGGAAGAGATAGCAAATGCTGGTATACAGCTACAAATTCCAAATGCATACTCTCACCAAATTCGCCCAATAGTGACCATGCTAACTAATCAATTGCTAGCTTTCAAACTGAAGTGACAGTAGTATGCGAACGCCTTCATTTCTTCTCACTCACCCTGTTGAACTTGGTTTCTCACCCACTCTCGAAACAGCCGGATCAAAGTTGTCTCGCCATTACTTTTGCGCAGTTCCAAAAACCGGATGATTTCAGATGATGTAATGAGTGGAAATGTACTAGAGCGATCGCAAACCCTATACTCCCCACCTTCTAACTGATAAATAATCAAACGACTACCATCATACCGCCAAACCTCCGGCACACCTAAAGAAGCATACAAAGCAAGTCGGTTAATAGAACTACTAGTAATATCAATCTCAATCGCTAAATCTGGCGGTGGATCTTGATTTAAATCAATTTGCTCTAAACTACGAATAACTGGTTCATTCTGAATGTAGTAACACTCATCAGGTTCCAATCCGCGAGCTAAATCCTCGCGTTTGCAAGTTAACGAACCGAGGCTGCAAATTTCAATATTCAGTTCTTCCGTCAGTGCTTCAACCAAACGACCAATCAGCCTACTGTTTCTTTCATGCGGTGCTAAAGGTGTCATAATTTCTAGTATTCCCTGGTCGTAGGTGAGGCGAAGTCCTGGCTGTGACTCAACATCCTTAAGCAGCGCTTCATAAGTCTGCCAACTGATATTTTTCAGTAAAAAACGGTTAGCCGCTTGAGTAAGAGTAGTAGTAGTCATAAAAGTGTTTTTTCTTCAATAATAAAAGCGATCGCCCCTTACCACCTCAAGTAAAAAAGCGATCGCCCCTTTGCGTTCTTCGCGTCTTCGCGGTTCGTAATTAATCTTTCCCAGCCAAAACCCCAGCTTGTTCGGGCTGCAACAACCCACTCAACAGCGACGCTGGACGTTGACCATAAGGCCAAGCAAAAGCATGACGAAACGCTGCATCTTGACAAGCCTGCAACTGCTCAAAACCGATAATATCTAGAGTCAGCAGATTTTCATATTCAAACGGCAACCGGACATTGTGCAACCCAGCATTATCAGTACAAATGGCGATGTCCACACCCGCATCAAAACAACGGTCAAACACCAGCTTCAGCTGACTCATGTCCTCCAGAGTTCCCGTTTTCAAATATGTAGTCGGACAAACCTCCAAACACTGACCGCGCTGCGCTAATTCACCCAGGAGTTCTGGATGTAGTAGCGGAATTTGGATACCGTGACCGATACGCATGAGATAGGGTAAAAGATCCGGGTAACAACCAGAAGAAGTTTCATACAGGTGTCCGGTAGTGTTTAAACCGAGCGATCGCGCATACTTATATAGTCCGACAAATTCCTCCAACCGTTCGGCGTAATGACCGTCTCCTCCAGCCACATCTATGGCACAGACATACTCTCTATTTTGGGCAGCAAGGTCAACAATCGCCTTATTTACCTCATAGGGTAGCCGCGTGTGCGTACATAAAATTTGGCTAGTGACAATCGGATACTCCGGTACGCGACTAGCTTTACCTACTACCTCGACAATTTCTGCCATTAAGTCAATTCTTTCAGATTGACTCAAATGTTCCGGTGTCCGTAAATAAGGCGTGTAACGCAGTTCCAAGTAAGCTAGATTTTCAAAAATGTAAGCGCCCCGAATCAGGCGATATATAAAGTAAGGTAAAGTATCGACAGTTTGGACGCTTTCTACTAAAGTGTGGAGTTCGAGATATTCATCCAAAGTATTGCGGGGTCGAGTATAGAAATCCTCAAATTCCGCATACTGAGAAAACCGCCCTCCTATTTCAGGTGCATGGCGCTGGCAGTAGCGCCAGAGAACTCTTGGTACAACAGAACCGCCCAAATGGCGATGCAATTCCGCATATAAAGCCACAGCCAACCCCTTTTTATTTATTAATCTTTACAATAGCTTTAGTTAATACTAGCAACTGTCAACTGTGGTCAGGGGTAAGTGGTAATTGGTTGTTTTTCCACCAGAACTGCGATCGGTTCGATTTGACAGGCGTTGAATACTTGCTGTTTCAATTCCTACTTGATCGCCAAAGGCATAAACTTTACCTCTGATTCATTCGGCGTAGGCTTGACACAATCAACATAGTTTGTAGATAATCAAGGTTTGTGAAAACTTTAGCTTTTTAATAAACTCTTGGCTAACGTCATTGTCATAGGCGCCCAGTGGGGCGATGAAGGAAAAGGTAAAATCACGGATTTACTCAGTCGCTCCGCCAATGTGGTTGTGCGTTACCAAGGGGGAGTGAATGCTGGGCATACGATTGTAGTCAAAGGTCAGACTTTTAAGCTGCACTTGATACCGTCTGGAATTTTGTATCCGGACACAGAATGTATTATTGGCTGCGGCACAGTCATCGACCCAAAAGTATTAATAGAAGAACTCGACCAGCTAGAAAGCTTCAACATCTCCACGCGCAACTTACTCATTTCCGAGACAGCGCACGTAACGATGCCCTATCATCGCTTGCTGGATACGGCAGCGGAAGAACGACGGGGTAGCTATAAAATAGGTACAACTGGGCGAGGAATTGGCCCAACTTACGCAGACAAATCCGAGCGGACGGGAATTCGGATCTTGGATTTGATGGATGAAAAAAGTCTGCGCGAACAGTTGGAATGGACAATTAATTATAAAAACGTCATTCTGGAAAAGCTTTATAACGTACCTCCCCTCGATCCAAAAGAAGTAATCGAACAGTATTTAGGGTATGCAGAGCGCTTGCGTCCTCATGTCGTAGATACCGCCTTAAAGATCTACGACGCAATTAAGCGGCGGCGGAATATTTTGTTTGAAGGAGCGCAAGGTACGCTCTTAGACTTGGATCACGGTACCTATCCCTATGTCACCTCCTCTAATCCTGTAGCTGGCGGGGCTTGCGTTGGAACTGGTGTAGGGCCGACAATGATAGACCGAGTAATCGGGGTAGCAAAAGCTTACACAACTCGTGTAGGAGAAGGGCCCTTTCCGACTGAAACTGATGGGAAGATAGGGGAATTATTGTGCGATCGCGGGGCGGAATTTGGCACGACTACCGGGCGCAAGCGCCGCTGCGGTTGGTTTGATGCCGTGATTGGTCGTTATGCAGTTCGCATCAATGGCATGGATTGTCTGGCAATCACTAAACTGGATGTTTTGGATGAGCTAGAGGAAATTCAAGTTTGTGTTGCTTATGAAATCGACGGTCAACGCTGCGATGATTTTCCTAGCAGTTCCCGTCGCTTTGCCAAAATGCGCCCGATATATAAAACGCTACCGGGATGGAAACAGTCAACGGCTGATTGCCGTTCGCTCGAAGACCTGCCCAGGCAAGCGTTAGACTATCTCAAGTTTTTGGCAGAGTTAATGGAAGTACCGATCGCGATCGTTTCCCTCGGTGCTAGCCGCGACCAAACAATTATCGTGGAAGACCCCATTCACGGCCCCAAACGCGCTCTTTTGCAAGCTGATGGTACGCCAGTAGGAATGATGAATGTTGAATGATGAATGCTGAATGTTTAATTCATAATTCATAATTCATAATTCATAATTCATAATTCATAATTCATAATTCAAATCTAAAATCCGAAGATGGAACTTACAGTCGAAGGTCAAAAACGCCTAGAAGGCACAAAACCAAAGGCTCTGCGCCGTGAGGGAAGAATCCCAGCAAATGTGTACGGTCATAAAGGAACAGAGTCAATTTCCTTAACAGTGGATGCCAAGACAGTTGAACGCCTGCTCAAAAAGGCTTCAGTGAACAACACGATTGTCGATTTGAATGTAACTGACATTCCCTGGCGAGGAAAAACTCTGCTCCGGGAAGTTCAAACCCATCCGGCAAAAGGTTTTATCTATCATGTCAGCTTTTTCGCCGTGTCAGCCCAGGAAAGCGTTGATGTTGAAGTTCCGATACATTATGTCGGGGATGCTGTTGGTGTGAAACAAGAAGGCGGGATGTTAGATCCAGTGCTGACTCAGATGCAGGTGCGTTGTGCGCCCGATAGTATCCCAGATCAGATTGAGATTAACGTGTCTAATCTCCATGTGGGAGAGAGCATTCAAGTTCATGATATCGTGTTGCCGCAGGGTGTGGCAGCTCTAATCGATCCTGGGCAAACGGTTGTGACTTTGTTGTCGCCGCAAAGGCAGGCTGATACAGAGGCAGAAGCAGAGGCAGAGGCAGAGGCAGAGGCAGAGTCTGCTGAGAGTTAGGATTTGTATTTAGTTTATTTGGTGTAAGGTAGACCAGGGGTAAAACCCTGGTTTTTTGTTATTTTGAACCGCAAAGACGCAAAGGGCGCGAAGAAAAGAAAATGACAGCTTCTATTCCTGTTTTAATTCAACAGATGATGCAACCGGGGTTTTATCCCCATTCGGTGAAAGAGCCAATTCAGTTAATTCAGACGCATATTTCTTATGTATTTCTAACTGGGGAGTATGCTTATAAAGTTAAAAAGCCGATGAATTTTGGCTTTTTGAATTATTCGACGCTGGAACAAAGAAAGCATTTTTGTCATGAAGAGTTGCGGCTAAACCAGCGGGGTGCGGCTGAGCTTTATCTAGAGGTGTTACCGATTACAGGGGATGAGAAGCAATATCAGCTAGGTGGAACTGGGGAAGCTGTGGAATACGTGCTGAAGATGCGCCAGTTTCCCCAAGAGATGCTGTTAGTCAACTTATTTGAACAAGGTAAGCTGGATGACACGCTGATGGAGGATCTGGGGCGCGTGGTGGCACAATACCATGCTAATGCTGTGACAAACGATTACATTCGCAAGTTTGGCGAGGTGGCTCAGATCCGTGGGGCTTTTGACGAAAACTACCAGCAAACAGAAAAATATGTTGGTAGCTTGCAGACACAAGCTCAATTTGAGGAAACAAAGCAATACACCGATAGTTTTTTTGACGAGCGATCGCCTTTATTTACCAGCCGGATTGAAAACAATTGGATTCGGGAATGTCACGGGGATTTATATATGCAAAATATATGTCTGTGGCATGACAAAATCCTTTTATTCGACTGCATCGAGTTCAACGAGCCATTTCGTTTTGTAGATGTAATGTACGATGTAGCGTTTGCAGTCATGGATTTTGAGGCAAAGCATCGTCCAGATTTAGGTAATGTCTTCTTGAATACGTATGTAGAACAGACGGGAGACTGGGAAGGTTTGCAATTGCTGCCTTTATATTTGAGTCGACAGGCATATGTCCGCGCAAAAGTCAATTCTTTCTTAATGGATGACCCCGGCGTGCCAGATGCTGTGAAAAAAGAGGCTAAGGTAGCAGCGACGAACTACTATCAGCAAGCTTGGGAGTATACTAAACCCCACCAAGGGCAACTGATTCTCATGTCTGGATTATCTGGTTCCGGTAAGAGTACTGTAGCGAAGCAGTTAGCCCGTAAAATTGGCGCAATTCATCTTCGTTCAGATGCTGTTCGCAAACATTTGGCTGGTATTCCCCTGCAACAAAAAGGTGGAGATGAAATCTATACAGATGAGATGACGCAAAAGACTTATGAACGTCTGCTGTCATTGGGAATGCTGCTAGCAAGCCAGGGTTTTGCAGTAATTTTGGATGCTAAGTACGATCGTGCCTCATTTAGAGAAGAGGCGATCGCATCTGCTAAATCCCAGCAAATCCCACTCCAAATTCTCCACTGCAACGCCCCAGCAGAGGTGTTAAGAGAACGGTTGCAAAACAGAACTGGTGACATTGCTGATGCTACAGCCGATCTGTTGGAGGCACAACAAGCAGCAGCCCAATCTTTCACCGAGACAGAACAACGCTACGTTAAAACGGTAGATACTACCCAAGCAATAGAACCACAATTGAAGGGGCTGGGGACTAGAAACTAGGGGCTGGGGAGATAGGGAGCAAAAAGGAGCAAAAGGAGGCAAAAGGCAGTAAAAGGCAGCAAAAGGGGGCAGAGGGAGAAATACCTCTTACATCGATCGTCTCGCCACTTCATCCTTCATCCTTTACACTTTCTCCGGAAAGACGCGATATATCGCGTCTCTACACACTTCATACTTTAATATGTTTCTGTATCTATCGAAGCTACTGCCTTTATTTTTATACCCTTTGGGGCTAGCGTGTGTGCTGCTGGTAGTAGCGTTGGTGATGCTGTGGAAAAGACCGCGTTGGGCTGCTGTTGCTATTTCTCTGGCGTTGATTTATTTGCTTGTGGGCGGTAATAGCTGGACTGCTTTTTACTTGGCGCGATCGCTTGAGTGGCAAAATTTACCTGCGGCTGAACTGCCGAATGCAGAGGCAATTGTGGTATTGGGTGGTGCTACGTATCCAGATGTTTCACCCAGACCGACCGTAGAGCTAAATGAAGCAGGCGATCGCATCCTGTATGCTGCCCACCTCTATCAGCAAAAGAAAGCGCCTCTGATCGTTCTCAGTGGCGGTAGGATTGATTGGCAAGGTTTTAGTTCTGCCGAGTCAACAGCTATGGCAACAATTCTTAAACAAATTGGTGTCCCAAGCGAGGCAATTATTGAAGAACCTTTTTCGCGCAATACTTATGAAAATGCGGTGAATGTGAAGAAAATTCTCACAGAACGTGGCATTCGTCAGGTGTTGTTGGTAACTTCAGCGATGCATATGCCGCGATCGCTACTCATCTTTAAACGTCAGGGAATTGCTGCTATGGCTGCACCTACTGACTTTCTTGTTAGTAACTACGAACTACAAGAACTGGGCAACAGCACTCAGTCTAAACTGCTATATTTACTGCCGGATGCCGACAAGTTAGAACTGTTCACTCGCGCCTTGAAAGAGTATATAGGTTTAGTTGTGTATCGCTTGCGTGGTTGGCTTTGATTGCTGGTCGCTATAATTTCAAAGGATGATAGCTGAAGGCTCAATGATGAATTTTTAGCATTCATCATTCATAATTCATCATTTAGACAATGCCCAACGAATTTCGCCAAATTATCCCGTCGCCTCAACCCGAAGAAATTGAGGCAACTTTTGCTGCCGTCCAAACAACAAGCCAGTTTTACCGAGAAGTTGAGACGCGCCAAGAACATTCACGTCATTGCGACTGGTATTATAACACAGCTAAACGCCATCGGCAAGAAATGCAACAAATGCGGGGCGAAATTAATATTATGGGTTGGTTTCGCCGGGGCAGGCGTGAGAAATGAGCGACCCAATTTTGTTGAGAGTTGACTTTTAAGCGTCAACCCCAATCCAAGGCTCCAAGATGTGATGAGACAACAGCTAGGACACAAGTTCTAACTCATTCTCACGCAAGTGGGCTTTGAATCTTTTACTAAACTTGACGTAAATTGGCAGGTTGGCGCTTACGGGTCTACCTTGCCATTCAGTAACCACACCTATCACTTCTCCTTCAAGACCTTTGATATCAAAGGGTTGACTGCGATGTTCGGGGTGATGATAAACAATAACGGATTCTTTGATACGGATGCGATCGCCAGCTTTCATAACCTTTGAACCTAGTGTTTCCTCTCCACAGACTTGCACGGGGCCAGTCCTCAAATTAGGGCTTATTCAAACAACCTTTCTATCTTTGCATAAGATTGTGCCATGAACTACCGCGTGGGACTTATAGATTAAGCCGCACTACCCAATCGGCGCTTGTTATTAAATATTCTCAGAGAACCGTACTATCTACAAATCGTTACGCAGCTGACTAAACCCGCTCGAATAGATCGAGTCGATATTGTTCTTCCCGCTGCTGGGCTAAGTGCCGTAATTGCGTGGGAACAAGTTCAAAAAAAGCATCATGCACCTCATCACCACTCAACGGGTAATCGTTAGCGTAGAGCGTCCAGTGAACTAGTAACAGATGTCCTCCTGGTTCCAGACGATCGAGTATTAGTTTTTGCGCTTTCTTCAAGTCTTCCCAGCACCAGTAATAACCCACTTCCGAAACTAATGTCAGGTCAAACATCTGTTTTGGGTATTTTTCTGGTACAGACATTATCTGAAAACGCGCTTGCGGGATATTTTGACAGCGCTCAATTGCTGTTTCCAAAGCCTGTTCTGAAACATCTACCGAAAGTAACGAATCACAGCGACTGGCTAACTTTTGCGTCAGCACTCCAATGGAACAGCCAATTTCAAAAGCAGAACGATAGCGTTGTTTAGGTAAGGCGGCGATGGTAGCGGCGTATTTATTGGCTTCGTATTCGCTGGTTTCAAACTTCCAAGGATCGGGATCGGCGCTGTAAAGGTTGTCGAAATAGCTTGCTGGTAAGGATTGCTTCTGAGACTTGACCATTTTGAATTTTAGATTTTGGATTTTGAAAATGTTGCTTTTAATAAAGTTTCAAAAGTTTAAGTGCTTCAAGGTCAAAATCAAATGCTATGGTCGATCTTCCTCTAAATAAACTTCCCAAGGGCGGGTGAAGTTTGCCAGCATCTGTGGTGTGAGTCGAAACCCTTCTGGAGCGTCATCAATTAAGTTAGTGGTTTGGGAACGGTAAGTTGCGATCGCTTGTTGCTTTAACTCGACTATTTGATTGATATCCAAGTCGCCAAGTTGTGACGCTTCCATCTGAAAACTCGCCGTTGAAAAAGGGGCATTCCAAATAACCCGATCCAGAGGCAAAGGTTTTAGAACCGAGTGGCCTATACCGTCCATCATCTAAAGGAATAATTTTACCCCATCATCTGAGGAACAGAGAAAAGCGATCGCTCTTTTCAATGTTGTAATTTTTACCCTACTACCGCTTGTTCTACCCGTTCTTCCGATTCATCTCTAACTTTGAAATACCAATATAAATTAGCAACAGCTAAGTTTGAAGATTGTTGTAAATTGGAAAGTATTAATGCTTTGTAACCATTAGACGCTGCTTGCTCAGTAATATATAATTCAGCTTCTTTACGTAGATTCGGCTGCATCATAAATAGTATTTGATCGCGTAAAGATAGGAAATGAGACTTTTGTTTTAAATTTTCATATAGTAATTGTTCTGCGGGTGCTGCTAAGGCAGTTGTAGTTTCTTGGATATTGGTATCTGAGCTACTAAAATCTGAGCTTAGCAACTGTTTTTCATCTTCTGGAGACAAAGAACTCTTCCAATCAACATGATTTTGCCATGAGTTTAATACAGCTAGATCGTGGTCGTGAATTCGTGTGATTTCAGGGAAGATAAAATCAAGTTCATCCTCATCACAACAATCAATTATATTGATAGTATCTTGGCGGATTTGGTGTTGCAAGTGGGAGAGGCGATCGCTTACTACTTCATACGCATCCTGTAACTGATAAGTTGTGGTAATTGCCTGGTCAATCGCCCAAGCACATTCCTTTCTGCGGAGTTGTCCAACTGGGCAAGTTTCCCGAAATAGCAGAGGATTGTTATAATCTGCCAAAGCCTGAAATAACATTCCTCGTGCAGTACTAATTTCAGCATTCCTGAGATTGATGTCTGGTAATTTCAGAGCTTCTTTGAGACAGATGAGCGCTTGGATAAAACGCCCATAAGCTACAATTAAAATCGTGCGATGATGCTGATATTCAACATCTTGGGCAACTTGGTCAATCCGTTTAATTATTTCTGTTCTTTGGTCTTTTAAAGCTTCTTTTAAAGCTTTTTTCAGATCGATAAAGCCGTCTTTGACTTCTAGCCTCAGATGCTTTACGTCTTCCCTCAGCTTTAAAGTTTGGTGGAGGTTTACCGCTGATAAGACTACACCTGCCACTGTTCCAACACCAATTACAGCTGTGGTCGATTGCAGAACCACCATGCTATTCTGGAGGGTTTGTAAACCAGCCTGAATTACATCTAATCTTTTATAGGTTTCTTGAAACCCCAAATGGGTTTGAATCATCTGTAAGCCGCCGAGTACTAGCTGTGCAGGAGCAACTAGCGGATCTATAGTAAAGCCAGCTGCTTTGGTTGCCATACCAACTGCGTGAGCTACAAATCGACCTGTTGCTTTATCTCTTGCTATACCTAGTAATTGTCCTGTAACTGGATTACGAACAATCTCATACACACCAGATCTAATCCCGGCTTCGATTACTGGGGCAAACTGAAACAACATATTTTTACCTGTGAGAAATTAATTTTTTACAGCTTAGCTTTTCCTGCAAGCAAAGATAACCGTGTTTGTGCGTATCTGCGTTACTTTCGCTCTATTGTTGGGCATCCTAAATGAGGAGTAAGAATATTAGCTGATGAGCCAATCGGGGAAACCTCGCTGGTTGGCTCTAAGGCAGTCAAATCTATGTTGCAGGCTATAGGAAACAAGCATGAATGACTATTTCAAGACGTTTCAGAATATCAATCAATCTGCCACTCAAATGACAGTTGATTCAAGTTCTATTGAAATTAAGCAATCTGCTGCAAAACTGAAGGATTCGGTTCAACCATGCTTTGAGGAACTGAGACAGTCTGCTAACAAACTCAAGGAGTTAGTCAAGGTAAGCTTTGCTGAACTAGAACACGCTGAGGATGTTTGGAATAGTAAGCCGCAAGTTGCTCAAGCACCAACCCTTGAAATATTAGAACAAATAGGAGAACTCACAGGGTGCGATATTAAAATCCCTAAACTAGGAAAGCAATGTAAATATCAGGCAATCAAAAAGGCTAAAGAATCTTGGGATAAGCGAATTGAAAAACTCAGGATGAAATGGTTTATCGATCCCAAAAATCACCAGCCTAGAAAAGGAGTTGGCTGGAGTGATAAGGAGGGTTTTATTAAGGATATAACGCCTGAAGTTACGCAGCAATTAATAGAATTAAATATAATTGTTAAGCAGAGCTTAAGCCTAGTTTATCAAGAAATTACTACTCTAAACTTAGAATCAATTCAGCAGCGTGTTAATCTTTTAGATCGGCAGTTGCAAGCCGGACTAAGTAAAAAACTAGAGTTAGTGGCTAGGGAAATTGAAAACAAGTTTATTAACTCAACAGATTATATAAATGAAGATTTTTATAAACTCAGCAACACTGTTAATTCTGCATTACATTTATTAATAAATCAAGGCTGGGGGGAGATATATTGGGAAGAAGTTGTCAACTTTAAAGAAAAACTTTCTGCAAAGATTGAAGATAAAATTAATTCAATTTTTGATAATAGAATTGAATTAGCAACTAAAGCCATTGAAGAAGCGATCGCTTTCTATAATGATTTCCTAGAAAAGCAAGCGCGATATCAGCAGGAAACACCAGAACAGCGCGAAGCTGAAAAGGCTTGGATAGATCGACAGCGACAGGAACTTGAGCAAGTACAGAAGGGTATTGAAGCAATTTTAAATCAATCTGTTGAATAGCGATCGCTCTACTTTTGCATAACCAAAAAGAATAAGTGCGATCGCCGTTCGGTAATTGAGGTAAAAAGAAGTGCGTTAGCGAAGCTGAACGAAGTTATCGCACTTTAAGGGTATCGAACAACAATACCCAATGCCAATACAATCTCTTCAAGTGTCGTTTCTTCTACCACACCTACTTTATCAGTGAAACGCTCCAAAGAAACAGAGCGGGTTTGTAAAGGATTGGCAGCAGAAACTTTTGTTAAACCGTTTTGTGGTGTAGGAGTAATTTGCACTAACCAAGCAATGTTAGCAAAAGCTGATTTCCAACCTGTTATCGGGACAACTAAACGTAACCTCAATCCTACCAATCCATCCGCACTGATAACAACTGCTGGGCGTGTTTTCTGAATTTCGTCGCCTCTAGTTGGATTAAACTGAACTCGCCAAATTTCACCCCGTCGAGGCTGGCTATTGCTCATCCGAGATGTCATCATCTATATACTCATCTGTCCACTCCATACCCTCTGCACCAGGAAGAAAGGATTCAGCTACTGTAGCAACTTGTTGAGCAAGTATTGCATCGCGTTGTTCAACTGGTAGTTTCAAGAAAGCCCTTCGATCAATTGCTTGACACTCAGATGAATTAAATGTCGGTGCAGGCGAGTGTTGGGTATCCTTGGTAAAAATTAATTCTTTATTCTCACTCATAGTCATTACTTACCAACAGTTGGACACTGATTAGATTTTATCTTTGCTGGCGTTCTCAAAGCATACTGTATACGATTGGCAGAGTTTATCAGTTGCGATCGCCCGATAATAAGAAAAAGGCGCTTTATTTAATTTCACCTTTGATATGAGCCAAACAGCCCTCAATTTAACTGCTATTTCTATTTTTGTGGTGACGCTTTCAACTTTGCTGGGGCCTTTATTCAACTTATCGCCCACAATTCCCGCGATCGCAACTTTCAGCCTTTTGGGGCTTGCTACTTTAGATAATTTCGGTTTTCAAGGTAAGGGAGGCAATTTAGTTTTAGATTGGTTCGCTAGTTTCTCACCCCAGCACCGCGATCGCATTATCCGCCACGAAGCCGGACACTTTCTTGTCGCCCACCTGTTAAATATACCAGTCACAGGTTATACTCTCAGTGCTTGGGAAGCCCTGAAGCAGAAACAACCGGGGTTAGGTGGTGTTAGTTTTGACGATAGCGAATTAGCATCTCAATTAGAAAAGGGTACTCTCTCAGCCCAAATGCTAGATCGTTATTGTACGCTTTGGATGGCTGGCGGTGTAGCTGAAGATTTAGTTTATGGTAATACTGAAGGTGGAGCCGACGATCTCCAAAAGATCGGAACTGTCTTGACCCCGTTGAACTTTTCTGCTAATGCTCAAGAGCAAAAACAACGCTTTGCAGCCTTACAAGCTCGTACCTTATTACAGAATAATTGGTCGGCTTACGAAGCTTTAGTTGATACGATGCAACAACGGGCTGATTTAAGTGAATGTTATCGGGCGATCAAACAAGAAATTATGAATGATGAATGCTGAATGCTGAATGGGAAAAACCTACGTTTGATAATTCATCATTCATAATTCATAATTCTCCCCTAGCCTAAGCGCCCCTTCGATCGCATTGCTGCAAAAACCGAGTTGCAATTTCTGGGTTTCCGCTAAAATGTAAATGAATGTAAGAGGCGTGGAGATGGGGCGATTGCCATCCTTCTGTTATGATGGCTGAGCTTTCGTCATATCCTTGTGCCTGAAACAAAGGCTGTGTGGGCATTATCGACAAGTGCGATCGATGAAACTCATGTCCCCAAACTATATCCCCAGCCTGCACCAACGGACTATCTTGCACAGCAGTTGCTTGGCGATAACCTAATGTTAGACGGGAACCCATCACAGCATTAGTAGGTATCGCTCCCACCATTTGCCAAGACTTACCATCAAAATCTATAATTTGCTGACACAAATACATTAATCCGCCACACTCTGCATATGTCGGTATTCCAGCTTGAATTGCTGCTTGCACAGATTTCATAGCGGCGGTATTTGCTGACAGTTCTTGAGCAAACACTTCTGGGAAGCCACCACCGAAATATAATCCTTGTACGTTTTCAGGTAAACCAGGATCGACAAGCGGACTCCAAGGAATCAGTTCAGCACCCAGTTGTTGCAATAAATCTAAACTGTCTTGGTAGTAGAAATTGAAAGCGCGATCTCTCGCAATAGCGATTCTTAAAGGATGAATTGGTATTTGGTAGTTGGTAATTAGATTTTCTCCCTCAGCTCCCTGGGCCCCCTCAGCTCTCTTCTGACTCCTGTCTCCTGTCTTCAAGAGGGGTAATAGTTGTTCCCAGTCGAAGCAAGTATCACCTAAAATGGCAAGTTGGTCTATTAAGTTATCTAGTTGACTGAGTTCGGCTGTGGGGACTAAACCGAGGTGGCGATCGGGAATGGTAATATTATCAGATCGTCGCAAGACTCCCAAAATGGGTATTTGCAGAGGTTCTAATGCATCCTTGAGTAGTTGCAGATGGCGATCGCTTCCTACCCGATTCAGCACCAATCCTGCTATTTTTACTATGGGATCGAATGAACGATAACCGTGCGCGATCGCAGCTACAGAACCAGACAGCCGACTGCAATCAATTACTAATACTACAGGCAGATCGAGTAACCTAGCAATGTGAGCCGTACTGGCAAAATCAGTCATTTGACTTTGTTTTTTTACTGACAAATGACTATTGACAGACGAAATCCCGTCAAACAACCCCATAACCCCTTCTACTAGGGCATAATTTACATCTTGGGTGTGACGTGCAAAACATTGTCGGACATAAGCCTCAGAGGTCAAAACCGGGTCTAAATTCCGACAAGCACGTTTGGTAACGTGCTGATGAAACATCGGGTCAATATAATCTGGCCCTACCTTAAAAGATTGTACTGGTAACTTGCGACGACATAAAGACGCTAACAGGGTGAGCGTTACAGTTGTTTTGCCCACCCCGCTGCGTTCTCCAGCAATTACTAAAGCCATATCAAAAAGGATGAAGTGTGAAGTGTGAAGTATGAAGTATAAAGTGTGAAATTTAATCTTTATCCTTCAGCCTTCAGCCTTCAGTATTCATCATTTAATTTTGAGAATCTGCACCGTTACTGCAAGGCTTTCTTCAAAGAGCATATCGCGCCCCCAGCGTTGCAGCTGCTGTGAGAGTAATTCTTCTGCTTTTTGATCGGAAAGGTGAGACACTTGCATAAAGCGGCAATTCTGAGCGCCACCACCCATTTCCATTCGCATACAACCACTTGTTTCAGAACAGAGAACTGTACAACAGTCTGCTGCTTGATTGGTGGAAGTCAAGCGCAGGGCAATTAAATCGCCTGGAACTTCACCTACATTAGCTGTGGGGACTCCCGCCACTTCCGCTTCTATTTGGCGCTGGTCTTCTCCAACAAAGTGAATGCGCCTAATGTTATAATCTCCCTCTTCTTTTTCGTAGTGAGAAGCCCGCCATTTCAACCGACTTGCCAGCCAGCCCAAAAACATTAGTGCTTGAGCCGGATTGCCTTTTTCGTGATCTATTGTAACTCTGTCAACTTCCTTGAGAGCGGCACGACGCTGAGGCGGATCGAATGCTTCAGCAGCCAACTCCTGCCAAGCTGCCAAGCGGCTCCAATTGAGGTCATTTACTGGTATACCTGCCTCTATTAGCTCTTGGATAATCAGCAAATTTTGCTCTACTTGAGTAAAGCCGCTGGTATCAAAGACGACAGAATTGCAAGCTGCTGCTAGTCGTTTGAAGATAGCGTTGTTGGAATCGGGTGTTGCTTTCCACCAGAGAAACTTTGGCAGACCACCAATCATCAAAGCTGGCACCATACCTACCACCCTTTCCAAGGCTTCAAAAGTGCCTGTGAGGGTGATGTATTCGCAGCAGATCAGCGTCGTTGATGACTGCTTTTGGATCGGGCAATAAGCAGAGACTTGAGCTTTGACACCTTCATCATCCCCACCCACTGGACAAAGGGCAATGATGCGGCAGGGGTTGCGAGAAGCAATCGCGTCTGCAATTGCCGGGCTTCTCGTATCCAAAGCATAAGAAGACATACTCCCCGTGCCATTGTCACCACTAACATTACCACGACGTTTCACCAGTTCTTCCCGCAGTTTGACTAGCAATTCGTCTGTTGCCTTGCCAGTTTTCTCTAGTCCATAAGCTTTCTGTGCTTCCCTGATTGCTGATGCCGTGCGAGGCCCTGGAATACCATCAATTGGCCCTGTATAAAATCCCAAAGCCGCCAATAACGGTTGAGTCTCTTCAGGTTCGTAAACAATTAAACTAAAGGTCTTTGCCCGTGTCGCTGCGGGTATTTCCCCCTGATCGCCGCCGACACTGTAACTTTGCCAAATCTGATGCAGTTCCGCTTCAATTTCACTGACTGAAACATCTTTCGGAGCCTGAAGCGAAAAAATTGGAGCAGATTGAGTCGCCATAGAAGTTCTGAGTTTTAAGTTTTAAAGCTTGCTGTTAGCCATTAGCTACCAGCTATCAAGGTAATTACAATCTCTGCCATATTTCTGTATAAAAAGATTGTAACAACTGTAATTCAGCCCAGCGACTGAGTGCTGAGTGCGATGGGCTGAACTGCTGTTTACAATCTGCGCCAGCGACGACCATCCTGTTCGATCAGTGATTCTGCTTCCGCCGGTTCCCAGGTTCCGGCTTCATATTGCGGAATCGTTGCCGGATCGGTGGGGGACTCCCAAACGCTTAGTGCTGGTGTTACCACTTGCCAAGCAGCTTCTACCTCATCTGCGCGTGTAAACAATGTTTGGTCGCCCATCATGCAATCGAGCAACAGGCGATCGTAGGCATCAGAATTTGCGAAGCCAAAGGCAGAACCATAACTAAAGTCCATTTCCACCGATCGCGTTCTTAGTTCTGGGCCTGGCATCTTCACTTCAAACCGCAGCGAAATTCCTTCATTTGGCTGAATTCGCATTGCTAAAATGTTAGCATTCGCCTGTTGGGCAGCGGATTGAAAGATCAGATAAGGCACTTCGCGGAAGTGGATCGAAATTTCACTCACTTTTTTCGGCAGCCGCTTGCCAGTACGTAAATAAAATGGTACGCCTTGCCAACGCCAGTTATCGATCTCAAACTTCATCGCTACATAAGTCGGTGTGGTAGAGTCGGGATTAACTCCTGACTCTTCCCGATATCCAGGTACGCGCTTACCCTTCATCCACCCAGCACTATACTGTCCCCGCACTGCCGCTCGTTCCAGATTCTGCACGTCTGCTAGGTGGGTTGCTTGCAGTACCTTCAATTTTTCTGTGCGAATACTGTCAGCATCTAGGGCGTTGGGTGGTTCCATTGCGGTAAAGCAGAAAAGTTGCATCAGGTGGTTTTGCAACATATCCCGCAGTGCGCCAGAAGATTCATAATATCCGGCTCTGTCTTCAACGCCTACTGTCTCTGCTACAGTGATTTGAATATGATCGACAAACTGCCGATTCCACAACGGTTCAAAAATCGCATTGGCAAAGCGAAATACCAGCAGATTCTGTACCGTTTCTTTACCGAGATAGTGGTCGATCCGGTATACTTGCTGTTCTTTGCAATATTGCTGTACTACTCGGTTGAGCGATCGCGCCGATCCCAAATCTCGACCAAAAGGCTTTTCAATTACCAAGCGATCCGCGATCGGATCTGCCAGCATCCCTGCTTTACCTAACTGCTGGATTGCTTCGGGAAAGAATTTTGGCGCAACTGAAAGGTAAAACACGCGATTGCCGCGCGTTCCCCGTTTGTCATCTAACTCACCCAAGAATTCTTTCAGTTTATGGTAACTTTCAGGATTGTCAATATCCCCAGAGCAATAAAAAAGTCCTTGAGAAAAGTCTTGCCAAAGTTCCTCAGAACCTATACCGTCAGAAAACTGCTCGATTCCCTCGCGCATATGTTCCCGGAAGTAGTCGTGACTCCAGTCTCGACGCGCTACTCCCACAATTGTGGTTTCTGCTGGAATGCGGCGTTCTCTTCTGAGTTTATACAGTGCTGGTACTAGTTTGCGCTGGGTGAGATCCCCTGATGCGCCAAATATTACCAAAATTTGCGGCTCAGGAATCCTTTGTTGTTGTAACCCTACACGCAAGGGATTTTCTAGCAGCGTGACCATATTTTTATTTTGGATGAGCGGATTTTAGATTTTAGATTGAAGATGATTGCTTTAGATTTTTGATTTGTGATTTGGAATTTTAGAAAGAGTTCCTCGTCAATATTCAGATGTTTAACTTGACGAGTAACCTTTTAATCCAAAATCCAAAATCTAAAATCGCGCAATCACTAGACGGGTGACAACCGATTGATTTTCTCTTCTAGGGAACTCATTAGTGATTGGAAGGGCTGAACGAACTTGTCAATTGCTTCGACGAGTAGTTCTTCCATCACTTGATCTAGGTTAATGTCGATGTCTGGATCTTTCAGACTTTCGATCAAGTGATATGCTTCTTCCACGCCAGTCTCGACTCTGTTAGCAGGATCGCAGTGATCGGCGCAAGCTTCAATTGTGTTAGGTGGTAGAGTATTAACGGTGTTCGGCCCGACTAGCTCATCTACATACATGACATCGCTGTAGCTGGGATCTTTGGTGCTGGTGCTTGCCCAAAGTAGGCGCTGCACGTTCGCACCTTTGGCTGACAATGCTTTCCAGCGATCGCTCTGTACGATCTTCTTGTATTCTTGATAAGCAATTTTGGCATTGGCGATCGCTATTTTGCCTTTAACCGCCCTCAGTTCTACCTCTTTCTCTATGCGATCGACACCCTTCTTCAGCTTGTCATCAATCTTTTTGTCGATGTTGCTATCAATCCGGCTGAGGAAGAAACTGGCTACTGAAGAAATCTTACTAATATCTTCACCTTGCTCTGCCCGCTTTTCCAAGCCCCGAATATAAGCCCATGCTGTTTCAATGTAGCTGTCAACCGAGAACAGCAGGGTGACATTAACATTGATTCCTTCTGAGATTACTTGCTCGACCGCTGGCAAGCCCGCTTTAGTACCGGGGATCTTAATCATCACGTTTTCTTTACCAATTTCTTGGTAATAGCGGCGAGCTTCATTGATGGTTGCTTCGGTGTCGTGAGCGATGGTTGGTGGTACTTCGATACTCACATAACCATCTAACCCATCTGTTGCGTCATATATCGGTTTGAAAATATCGCAGGCTTTGCGGATATCATCAAAAACCAGGGATTCATAAATTTTTTGAATTGGCAACCCAGCACGAACTCCAGCTTCGATGTCTGCATCGTAGATGGCATTACCCATCATTGCCTTTTCAAAAATAGCTGGGTTAGTGGTGATCCCACAGATTCCGCCATTTTCAACCAACCCTTTGAGTTCGCCGGATTGAATCATGTCACGAGTCAAATTATCCATCCAGATACTTTGACCGAATTGTTTGATTTCTACTAAATGGTTGCCCTTCTTGGTTGCTTGATCTGTCATCTTTCAACTCCTGATACTTTTTGACTTCAAATCTGAAAAAGATAGGCAATGGGAGAAATGCTAAGTTATGAATTGTGAATTATTAGTTATAAATTCAGCATTACTGCATTCATAATTTTTCCCCTCATTCCTCATTGCGGTACGCGCGATCGCTCCCTAATGCTACGCTCATCCTCTTGTTGTGCCTGTTGTTGGATGAAAGACTCTACTAAAGCCACATCGTCTTTACTACCAATAATCAACGGTGTGCGTTGATGCAGTTTTTCTGGTACTACATCCAAAATGTCGCCACTCCCTGTACTTGCCCTTCCTCCTGCTTGCTCGATCAAGAAAGCTAGAGGTGCAGTTTCATAAAGTAAGCGTAATTTACCTTCTGGTTTCTTCACTGTACCTGGATATAGAAACACGCCACCTTGAACTAAAATCCGATGCACGTCGCTGACCATTGCCCCACTATAGCGAGCGACATAACCTTCTGTGCGATGAACATAGCGGATATATTCCCGAATTGAATCATCCCATTGCCAGAAATTACCTTCATTGACGCTGTAAATCGATCCATGATTGGGAATTTGGATGTTTTCATCTGACAAGATGAATTCTCCTAAGCTAGGGTCGAGCGTAAAAGAGTGTACTCCCTTGCCAATCGAATAAACCAGCATCGTGCTGGGACCATAGAGGATGTATCCGGCGGCAATTTGTTTGCGGCCATTTTGCAGTAGGTCGCTTGCTTCTCCGTCTCGATCTTCTCCTTCCTGTTGCCGAATGGCGAAGATAGAACCCAAACTTAGGTTGATATCCGTGTTGGAAGAGCCATCAATCGGGTCATATAACAGGGTATAGCGACCAACTGGGCAGTTTTCAGGAATGTAGTACGGCTTGTCCATTTCCTCGGAAGCCAAGCGACAGACAAGACCGCTTTGCTTGAATACCGAGATAAAAACATCATTGGCGTATACATCCATCTTTTTGACAGATTCGCCTTGCACGTTAACGTCGCCAGTAAATCCGAGGACTCCTTCCATTAACCCCGCACGGCTAAGGCGACGAGCAATCAGTTTGCCAGCAAGAGCAATACGATTCATTAAGGCGCTCAAATCTTGCGCGTCTGCTGAGAAACTATGAAGTTGCTGTAGGACGTGACGGGATAGAGTGGTGCAATCACGATCCAGAGGATACTCGTAATCTAAGGTTTGTTGCACGTCTTCAGCCATTAGTTTTCGTCCTTTCTTTAGATTGGAGCGGTGGAAGATGGGAAATTGTATTTATTACCCGCTTCTGCTTTCTATCTTAGAAACGGAATGAGATAGTGAAATCTCACTTTAGATAAACTCCAAAAAATTCCTTACAACTAAGGACAAGAAGCTAGAGATCGGGATGGATAATTACAAATTGTTTCGTTAATTGCTTAATTTAAAGCAATGTGTTATCATACATCTCTTGCTGGTAAGAAAAAAGTATTTCGATAGAAGCATCTAAACCGCCTTTTTTTAGCGGCTAATCCGTGAAGTTTAACTTGCTTCGTTGCTAATAGTGAAATCAAAGCTCTGACCAGTTACAGATATGTCGCTCAATTCATAACTGGTCAAGGCTATTGCTGAGGTTAACGATCTATTTTTGAGTTAATTGCCTCTGGTTAAAATTCGATCGCTTTGTGTTTGCAAATCAAGCAACTGCGTTATAATCTTACTCTCCGCTGTACTTCCTTTGCCCCCCACCGTTGTTACGCCGATAGTTGTTTTCTTCGCGTGGTTTGGCTTTGTTAACTCTGAGCTGGCGACCCATCCACTCAGCCCCATCAAGTTCTGTAATTGCCGCGTCTTCTTGGGCATCTTCGGTCATATCAACAAAAGCAAAACCCCGCATTCGCCCGGTTTCCCTGTCCATCGGTAAGACAATTCGCTCGATCATACCGTAGTCAGCAAATACTGCTTTCAGGTCTTCTTCCGTAGCGCGGTAAGAAAGGTTTCCAACGTAGATAGTCATATCGATCGCGTTAAGTCTGAACGGTAAGCAAAAGCTCATATCCAAGTGTCAAACGCGAATACCAATAAGGCGCTTTTCTCGTCTGATTCATCAGCGATTCAGTTTAATAGTTGACAACCACACAGCTAGCAACTTCTAAAACGCGATCGCTGACAGGATTGAACTTATACTTGCCGTTTATATTATCGTATCGGTAAATTCTCAAAGGTTGTCTGTATTACAAATAATGCCTCTATAGCAATATTGTTTATACCTCTTAGGGGGTGGCTCTTATTTAGTACACCACAACCATTTAAGCTGCTTTTATCCCTAGTAGGCGTTTCTTTGGCTGAAATTTTAGCTTAATTTAAATTTTTTCAGCGCTATGAAACATACTATACTTGCTCTGAGAGAAGCACCGTTTGTGTTAGAGCCTAACGCATCCTCTTGGTAAATTTTAATCAATTGAAATTGTCTGAGGTCCGCTAGTTTTACCGTTGTTTGCTGAGGTGGTTGAAGTTGTGTAGGTGGTATGACCGCGCTGCCCATCAAGCCAACTCTTAACTGGCTCATCAGCTAAATTTAGACGAAGTACACCAGAGAAAAAACCTCCTAAGAATGAAACTGGGTGCTGAGTCAATTCTTTGAAGAGCGGTGCTAGTTCATCAATAAACATAATAGTGTCTCCTATTTTATTTCAATCCCTAATAGAGATTTATACGGGACAGCCTTAAAACTATAGCACATTTGGTGATGCACGAGGTAGGCGCGATCGTTTAAAAGCACACTTCCCACTGGTAAGTGCATGATTATACTAAGGCTGTAGGGGCAGATTTACAAAACAAGTAGTAAGTAGAGGCGCACAAGCCCCTACTTACTACTTACTCTTGACACTAATTTAACTCGATCAGGTCGGTTGTTGTTCGGACATCATACATTTATCAGAGTCACAACCAGCGGGGCCTGCTTCTATTGATTCACCTGCATCATAACGGCTGAGTGCGGCACAAAAATCATTTGTTTTGCGTCGCGCTTGCACATCTTGAACTAAACGTTCGTAAGTTGATTTGTCTATAGGTTCAAACGGAAGGCGCGGGAAGGTTTGGAGGTCATCAAAGCGCGCTAAAAGAGCAGCTGATATATACCCTTCATCATTTTGGATCGCTTCATAGATGCGAGTACCCAAAGGTTCAATTTCTTGAGAGCGAAGTTCTAGGGTTGAAGATGTATTGTGAGTGACATAGTAACGCTGCACTTGGAGAGCAAAATCGAATTGCGCCAAGGCTGAAAACTGATTGATATCAATTTCATCAGCACCAGGCAAGTCCGCCCAAGGAACGGCTACGGGAATTTCTACCAACCACTCGGTGCAACGCGGATCGAATGGATCGTTTAACAGATTTCCGTTTTCATCTTTATCTGATTGAGAAGGAACTACGTTATGTCCGTAATCAATGCAAGCTAGTGCTACGGGATCGTTTTTGCGGAATGTAATGCGGCGAATGAAACGTTGTGCTTTGGGAGGATGCCAACCGGGGCTTGCTCCCGTAAGGAGCGATTTTGTGCCACTTGGTTGGACTGTGGTGCAGCGGTTAGGGCGTTTGATGTTGTGGCGATCGCAATAATCCCAAACCACGCGATGCACAATTTCTTTCCACCTTGTTAAGTATTCCTGTTCCGCGCGACTAAATTGTATTCCTGCTGCTGTTTCCGGTCGTCCAGCCTCCCACCAACGCAGCCAATCTGTGCCAAAAGCATGAACAAAAAAGTCAAATAAACCTGTAAAAGATACACCGACAATTGGGTCTAATTCCCGACTATATTGATAGCGTTCTTCGCCAAATTTATGATTCAACAAAGAAGCAACAGATAGCGCCCCTGCTGTGAAAGCTTCTTCTTGTTCTTTGTAGTTTTTAGGATCGATTTGATTGAGATGGATCTCCGAAAGGTTGCAGTGGAAATTTGCGCCTATGATTTCTCCGCAATTGTGAGCAGTAAATCCATTTGCATCGAATCTTGCAGGCCCAGGAACAGTGCAATCATAAACAGACTCTTCACCATCAGGCTCAATTGTCAATACTGTAACAGCAAATCTTTCCCGATTGAAGTTTCTCTTGTAACCTAACAACAGGGATTGTAAACGTAAAGCTTTGGATGGTTCTTGAAAACCAATTATTTCTTGAAAAACAACAATATTGTCGTTGGCTATAACTAACTCATGTTGTGCTTGACAAAAATATTCTGCTAATTCCCGATTAGAATCAGGCATCATTCTTGTGCCTTCTATTCGACGGTTTTTGTATATACAAGAAGCAATACCTAAGCGCAGTAACATCCGTTGAGCCGCTTCAAGTAGTGGAAGATTACTTTGAGAAAAGCGGATGCTAACACCTTTATTTTGATTACCTTGTACACTGTCATCCGCATCAAATAGTCCTCGTAAGAACCCACAGTAAAATTCATAGCTAGCTTGTTCAATTTCAGGTGTAATTTCCTTATTTCTAATAGTTATGCCAAAATTACCAGCTAGTTTTGCTAAACCAGCAGAACTGATTTGAAAGTACTTGTTATGGGAGTGATAAGTGCTATGAAGCTTACTAGTACCTGGAATGGATTTTTTTACCAAACCAAGGGCATATTCCTTCATGTCTACTTGGCGATCGCCCCAATAGCGCAGATGGGCTTGATAGCGGAAGTTAGCAACGCTTTCACTGAAACAACCATCACCTACTAAGCTGCCTAATAACCAGCCTTCTGCTTCTGTCCCTTTTCCATCCCAAGGAGACAATTCTCTATGGTTATGAATTAATACTCGATCGCCTGGTTGAAGTTCAGAAACAGGAACCCACTCGGAATATTGCTTATGCTGAGTCTGTGCTGTCACCTTGAGAACTTGGTGATTTTCAGTCAGTCTGAGATTATAGCCTTCTTTTGTACTCAACTTGACTACAGGCTTAATTCCAGTAAAGAAGAATCCTTGAGTAGTTGTGCTGAAAAGTTCACCATTAACATATGTACTGTGCTGTACACCAATTAAGTCTTTAACTTGTCGTGCGCCAATACCAGTATGAATCCAAGTGTCAGCAGTAACACACGGATTCAGAGCATATCTTGCCAGTCTATGTTCTACCTCTTCATTTGAGATTTTAGGTAGGTGATTTTGTAACCAAAAACGAGCTTTTTCTTTTGATGTTGCGTAAGTGAGGATAAACTCTTTCTTGAGTTCAGGACTAATTAAAACATCTGCATTAGCCCTCGCTATTGCTTCACCAGCCCATTGAATAGCACCTTCGCCAGAATAATATTGCGTGCGAACTGCCTCAATACATTCTTCTAAAGTAGGTTTGTGATGAAATACGCGTGTATGGTTTGCCATCCTCAGCGCATCTCTTTCGGGATCTATGCGCCAGTTGCCATTTTCATCTTGTTGCCAAAGGTTGCCCTTAGCAAGAGCAAATAGCTTATCTTCACTGGTGCTTTGACGCATCCCAGCTGACCTTCTTACATTGCCCGCCACTACCACTACAGCAGCTTCATCTATTAACAGACAACATTCTACAGAATTGAGTTGTCTTCCCACAGCTTTATTCAGAATAGCTGCACAACGAGTATAGAGTTCTGGTAATTTAACTGGGTTGGCAACGCCGCCAAATCCTTTCAGGGTTTCCCCAACCGGACGTACATCGCGCAAATCGATTTTAACTATCAGTTCGCCTGTAAAGCGATCGCTAGTAGAAAGTTCCAGTAGAGTTTGATAAGACTTTACCCAACCGCGACGACTGTCACCGACGTGAATTGTGACTTCTTCATTCTCAATATTAATTTCTGTTACATCACGGCGTTTGTCAGCAGGGGTAATACCAATTTCGCCCTGTATACTCACATTAAGGCGGTTGCGAATCTGTGGTAGTTGGTTTATATACTGCGGTTCGAGGACTGCGCCCGTACCACAGCCCATCATGGCTAAATCCATCATCAAGCCAAAGGCGCGCCAGTCTACTACATTGGTACTGGTGCAATTGTATGCCCCGGAAAAATTCTCTTTCCTCTTGATCCACTCAGTTCCTCCCACCCACAACCAACGTCCGCTGGGTAGGGACTTCAACGAGTGCTGCATTTTTTCTATGATGGCTGCTTCTTCATGAGTGAGGAAGCCAAGCTCAATCAATCCCCGCAGGGTGCGATCGCACACCTCCTCCCAAGTCTCCCGCCGCCCTGACATCCGGCGGCTGTAAGTCCTAAAAAACACTGGGTTGGCAGCTGGGGCAGTTTTAGGAAACTGAATGGTTTGGCGTACCCGCTCTAGATCTCGCACCATGATTAAACTTTCGCCGGAGATATTATCTCTGTGGTTGAGGACAGATATAAGACTATAAGCCTAGGTCTGGGAAAGAATCAACCCCAGATAAGATTTCCCAGATAAGATTTATATTTGGTGTGTAAAAATAACAAATTGAATGCTGTTGCACTAGCAGTAGTGTTGTGCTATCTATCCTGTTGCTCAAACTTCATGCCTCAGAACTAGTGCGATCGCCAATCCCAAAAGGATGCTAATTATAGCATAATTATTGTCTTTTTAACTCAATTGTTGCCGGAACTGGCGGATACTCAAACTCATCAGTACTGTAGCAAAAATCACTAAAATCAGCACTTGATGCCAAAGTGCCTCTAAACCGACTCCTTTAAGCAACACCCCGCGACAGACTTCGATAAAATAGCGCATGGGATCGAGATAAGTCAGCCATTGCACGAAGGTGGGCATAGAGGTAATCGGAGTAGTGGCTCCTGATAATAAAACTAAGGGTGGATTGACAAAAAAAGCTGTTAGTTGTGTTTGCTGTTCGCTTTTGGAGTAGGTAGCAATGAGAATGCCGATACTGATACCCACCCAGAAATAAAGCACGGAAATAATTAGGAGCAGCAGTAAATTACCCCGCAGCGGTAGGCTAAATACTAGCCTTGCTAAAATCAAAGCGATGAAGACATCGCAGGTAAGCAGCACTAGTAATGGGCAGACCTTTGCTAGTGCTGCTTCTGTATTTGAAACTGGAGTCATCATTAACTGCTCGATTGTCCCTGCTTCTTTTTCCCGCACCACCAAAGAGGCGGCTGCTTGAGAGCCAATCACAGTTAGCAAAATCCCAATTGTCCCCGATACAATAAACCAAGAGCTTTCCAGCCCCGGATTATAGAACACGGAGGTTTGAGAAGAGACGCGATCGCGTTGTCCTGCCGTGCTAGCATTACTGCTACGGGTGTTGAGTTGACGCAAGTTGTAATCGCTAACTAATTGAGCGATATAGTTCGAGGCAATCCTTGCGGTGTTAGCATCTACTGCGTCATACAGTGCTTGTACTTGGGTTGTGCGCCTGCGGGCAATATCATCAGCGAATTCTGGTGGAATTGTAATCCCGACTGTCAGCTTACCTGTAGCCAAATCGGAAACCATATCTTCTTGATTAGTATAGTAGCGGCTAACTACAAAAGCATCAGTCTGCTCGAATATTTCAATAAACTCACGCGCAGCCCTGCTATTGCTGTAGTCAGTGATGCCAACTTTCAAATTTTGAAAATCAGGGGACAGAGCAAAGCCAAATATAATCAAAAAGGCAGTAGGCGGCACCAATAATTGAATTACTAGCTGACGATTACGAAATATTTGGGCAAATTCTTTTTTAAATAATGCCCAAAATCGACTGGACAAAATTTTGTCTAATAGGTTCATAAACCTTCTCTTTAAGCAAGTAGTAGTTGGTGGTTTATAATTGGTAGTTAGTCAAAAAAATGAATGATGGAATTATGAAATTGAAATTGCACTTTAATTCATCATTGCTGCATTCATAATTCATCTTTTACCGATTACCCAGGCGAAGCCATGCGAATTACGAATTAACTTGCATTTTCTGCATTTTTCGCCAAGCCAAGAAGAAAAATAACCCTGCCAGTATTGTCAAAGCTAATACCTGAAGCCAAACTCCAAACCAACCCACACCGCGAACATAGGCATCACGAGTTAACTCAATGTAGTATCGAGCTGGAATCAGGTAGGAAACCCAACGGATGGCAATGGGGATATTAGCAACTGGGTAGATGAAGCCGGATAACTGAAGCGATAACAAAAAGGCGGTGAAGGAAATTGCTTGAATCGCTGCACTTTGGACTTTGGTATTGCTCCCCAGAAATATTCCCCACAAGACACCACACGCAATGTAAAGACATGAACCCAAGATTATAGGTGTGGGGTCGCCAGCAAACCACAAACCGAAGAACAGCCACGCCTCCAGGTTCACTAACAACACTTCTGCCATGCCCACTAACCAAAAAGCAGCAGCTTTACCAAGCAAGTATTCGATGCCTGAAAGGCTTGAGGCGTAAACTTGAAGGATGGTTAAGTGTTCGTATTCTCTGGCTGTAGCCAAGCCAGCCAGAAGCGCGGGAAACAAAGTGACAGTAAGTGCTAAAGCGCCTGGGCCCACGTATTTTAATGTTTCTAAGCCAGGGTTATACCATAGGCGGGACTGGAGACTGACGGCAAGCGTATTAATGCCTTGCAAATTTCCCACAAATGTGTTGTTAATTGCTTTGGCATATCCCCGAACAATATTGGCAGTGTTGGCATCGGTGCCATCTACTAAGATTTGTATTTCGGCTGAGCGTCCAGAACGCTGTAAGTCCCGTGAAAACTCTGGGGGAATAATTAAGCCTGCTGAGATTGTGCCGCGATCCAGCAATTTGGGTACATCTACATCTGCACCTTGAGTAACTATGTTGAATTTGTTGGTACGCTCAAAGGTAACTATGTATTCGCGGCTGGTGGGGGTGCGATCGAGATCTTGAATCGCAATGTTAATGAGGTTTACTTCTAGGGAGACGGCAAAGCCAAATAGCAGCAGTAGGATTAATGGCAAGCCTAGGGCTAGGGTAAGGGTGAGGCGATCTCGTCCTAGTTGGGTTAGTTCTTTGATGGTTTGGGCAATGATGCGTTTTGGTCGAATTGCCACATTTCCTCCTATGTTGTCAGGGTGTGAGTTAAACGAACCGCCAAGACGCAAAGAGCGCCAAGAAGGAAGAGACTGAGTTAATCTTTTGGTACTTCTAGGCCGCGTTGTCTTGCTTTGTCTACTACGCTGATAAATACGTCTTCTAGGGAAAATTCAATTTCTCGGTGGTTTTCAATTTTGATTTGGTCGAGAAGCAGAAGAGTCTGAATTTGCGGGATTTGGGTATGCGGATCTTCTAAAATGGTGTGCAGGCGAGAACCGAAGATGGAGACTCGCCAAGGATCGAATTTTTGTTTGAGAAGATCGGATGCTTTTTGTAGTGGGTTACACTCCCATTCCACTAATTGTCCTGGTTGTTGTTTGACTTCGCGTGGTCTTCCTTGTGCTACGAGTTCTCCGGCTACCATGAAGCCTAGGCGGTGACATTGTTCGGCTTCTTCTAGGTAATGGGTTGTTACTAAAATTGCCATGCCTTCTTGGGCAAAGGTGTTAATCCAGCGCCAAAATTGTCTTCTGGCTAAGGGATCTACTCCAGATGTCGGTTCGTCGAGAAACACAACTTTCGGTTCGTGCATTACTGCTGCACCAAATGCTACTCGTTGTTTCCAGCCTCCGGGTAAGTCGCCTGTTAGTCGATCTTCTTGTCCGACTAGATCGCTCATTTGCAATACCCAGTTTTTCTTGGTGCGGCGATCGCGGCGTGGTATGCTATAAACACCGCAGTAAAATTCTAGGTTTTGTCCGATTGTTAGGTCATCATACAGGGTGAATTTTTGCGACATATAGCCGATTTTCTGTCGCACTGCGGCACTACGTAATTGTCCTGTTTCTCCTACTAAGCTAACAGTGCCGGAACTTGCACTCAGTAAGCCACAGAGTATTTTGATTATGGTAGTTTTTCCGGCTCCGTTTGCTCCTAAAAGTCCAAATACTTCGCCATATTTAATCTCTAAGTTGATGTTCTTGACGGCGTGAAAGTTACCGAAAACTTTATTTAAATTTTGCGCCTCGATCGCTATTCCTTCAGTTTGTTCTATCTGGTAAATTCGCGGATAGTTACTTACAGTGCGTTCTCCTTTGAGTTCTCGCAACCGCGCAACGAAGGTATTTTCCAGTGTTGGGGTGTCGGTAGCAAATTCGACTTGGATCTGTTGTTGTTGCAATATATGGCGAATGCGATCGCTCGTTTGTTTGGGTTGTGCTGTCAGCACGTCCAAGCGATCGCCAAAGCGTTGCACGTCGGAAACTTCTCGCAAATCTGCATTACTTTTAAGCATATCTGCAACTCGATCTAGTTCAGTTACGGGCAGATAAACTTCTAATCGTTGTACCCCTAAACTGGCTTTCACTTTCGCTGGGGTATCGCACTGCTGAATTTTGCCTTCATACATTAAAGCAATCCGCGCACAGCGTTCTGCTTCATCTAGGTAAGGGGTGGCGACTACTGTTGTCACTCCTTCAACTGCAGCCAGTTGTGCTAAAATGTCCCAAAATTCCCGCCGCGACACTGGATCTACACCTGTAGTCGGTTCGTCTAACAGCAAGATTTGCGGTTGATGGATTAGCGCGCAACACAGGGCGAGTTTTTGTTTCATTCCCCCTGACAGCTTTCCGGCTAGACGGTGTTTGAATTGTGCTAAATCTAGTAAGTTGAGGTAGCGATCGCTGCGGGTTTTGAATGCATTGTCACTAACTTCGCGTAAACCTGCGGCATAGCGCAAATTTTCCCAAATGCTCATATCTAAATAAAGACTGAAGCGCTGGGTAAGGTAGCCCATTTGTAGGCGTACATCTTTGGGATTGCTACCCAGGACTTCGACAACGCCACTTTTTTGCGGCATCACACCGGAAAGAATCTGAAAAGTTGTAGTTTTTCCGGCTCCATCAGGCCCAATTAGCCCAAAAATCTCACCCGGATAGATGTCTAAGTTAATTCCAGCTACGGCTTCAAGCTTTTGCTTACTGTATGAGTGCCGCAGATCCCGGATAGAGATTACGGGGGTATGAGGGCGTTGGGTTTGATTAGCTGCTGGCATTGCAGTCATAAGTTTAAATTATGAATTATGAATGATGAATTATGAATTTTTAGCATTCAGCATTCATAATTCATCATTTGTTTGTTTCTGGTAAGAGAACCCGCCCGTCGGCTGGCATTCCTGGTTTTGCATAGCCTTGCGGATTTTTCAGCGTCAGTTCGACACCAAACACCTGAGTTACTCGATCTTTTTTGAAATAGGTGTTTTCTGGGGTGAAGCTAGCTTTGGGATCTACTCGCGTGACTGTTGCTTGTAGTGGGCGATCTGGAAATGTATCTAAATAAACAAACCCCGGTTGACCGACTCTGACCATCCCGATGTGACCTTCCGGGATGAAGCCACGTAGGTAAAGGTTATCGAGATTTACTATTGTCAACAAAGGCGCACCAGCTGCAACGACCTCTCCTGGTTCTATAGAACGGGTGATGACGTTACCTGTCAAAGGGCTGTTAATCGCTAAATAATTCAAATTTGCTTGAATTTCTGCTTGTGTCGCCTTAGCATCGCCGACTTCTTGCTGCGATACTGCAATATCAGTACGGGCTTGAGCAATCTGTGCCTGAATTTGTAATTCAGCAGCTGCGCGAATTGGTTGGTTGCTCCGGGTCGCCTGTGCCTGGGTTAGCCTTCCCTGACTGGACTTAACTTGTTCTTGAGCAGCTGCAACTCTGGCTCTGGCAGCGCCTAATGCTGCATTATCCTCGTCTCGTTGCTGTGCAGATACAGCCCCTTGAGCAAATAACTGACTAGTGCGGCGTTGTCTTGCGGCAGCCAAGGTTAAATTTTCTTTAGCTTCTGCCAGTTGGAAACGAGCCACAGCCAAAGCATTCTCTACCTCCAATACTCGTCCTTGGCTCTCTTGACCTGCCTGCTGAGTGGTCAGTTTGGCTTGCTGTAGCTGCGCTTGCAGGACTGGCAACTGTTGCCGCGCTTTCTCCAATCGTTCTTGTGCTGCCCTTACTCGTGCAGCAGATCCCCGCAGTTGTGCGCGTACTTCAGCATCGTTAATTTGCACCAAAAGCTGATTAGGCTTAACCACATCTCCTTCTCGAACGTATACATCAGCGATTCGTCCGCCAATCTTCGCTGAAATGTCTGTTTCATAACCTTCAATTCGACCGCTTAAAAATAATCCTTCCGGTTCCGGTTGATAAAAGAACAAACGGTATACTCCATAGCCTACTCCAGCAAAAAGCGCGATCGCTCCTAAAATCAACAAGAGTTTGGGAATGCGTCGCTTCGGCTTCTGTGGAGGTGGTTGCGGTTCGGAAGTTTTGGGCTGCGGTGTTAAAATTTGCTCCTCTTTAACGGGAATGCTAGGAGCCTGTTTAGAGCTATTGGCGGGATCGGTCTGTGTTTGTGACATGATGACTCCTGATTGATAAAATATACTTTTTTAATTGATTGATTAATCAACAATAATGGACAAAAAAAGTAGAGATGTTTCATGTAACGTCTCTACATACATCTAATGACATCCCTTGCAGGAAAACTTCAACAGCAGTTTCTACCATCGTATCAGGGCTGATTTTTTGAGCATCAGGCTGTAAAAATACTTCGCGCGTGAGCAGATAAGCAACGAAAGAACCAGCGAAACAACGCGCTGCGGCTCCTGGATGCATAGGTTTGAGTACGCCAGCTGCCATCTGCTGTTCCAAATAACGAGTTAAGAAATCTACGGAACGGCTAGGGCCAATTTTGTTGACCATCTCAGCAACGTGGGGTTGCCTAATGGCTTCCCCTAATATCAGCTTAAATAGTGCCAGCGATGTTGGATTCTCCGCGATTTTGAGAAACGCATGACCAAATATAGTTAATACATCCTGCGGTGGTTTAGTCATGATTTCATCACTATGGTTCAGCAGTTGCAGCAAAGGTAAGCGTTGCTCAACTACTTGCACAAACAAGTCCCGTTTATCCTTGAAGTAGTGGTAAATAAGACCAGGTGAGCCAACTCCCGCCGCCGCCGCAATATCCTTGTTAGTCGCCTTCTCAAAGCCTTTACTAGCAAAGACTTGCAACGCACCATCTATAATTTGCTGTCGCTTGACTTCAAAGTCTTGCTCGTCGCGCTTAGGCATAATCTCGTTCTAAGTTGAAGAATTCTCTTTGCCAGAGCAGGGATCGCTGTGGGAAGCAGGAAAAAATTTGATTGATTG
>QQTW01000069.1_pt1 | contig 56786 bp, 56 predicted proteins | sample 1904831 | NCBI WGS metagenome assembly QQTW01 (sample SAMN09435610, study PRJNA476489) | Subsurface metagenome, whole genome shotgun sequencing project. | reverse complement strand
AGAGCACGCGTCGCAGCAAACGGAGCGCCGGCGCCGGCAGCAGCGGCCGGAACTACTGGGACATCGGCGCGAGCAGCGTCGGTAGCGGGCAGCCTGCTGTGGGAGTGGGCGCTTGGGGGGAGGTTTGATGGGAGGCCGAGGTTGCGGCATGTGATGGTGATCCGACTGGGACTGGGTTTTCTCTTCTCATGATTTTGGGGGCTATGAAGATATGGATTTTGGATGGGTACATAGAATATGGCCTGTGCTGTAGATTGGAGTGGATTGGGTTGGATTTGGGTAGCGGGACTCTCAGCTGTTATTCATAGCTAAGGCATGCTCTTATGACAGAGGGGCGCGAATAATAAGATCTTCGTTTCACTAAGGTCCTACGGCTCTGGCGTCGTCAGTACCACCGCATGTATTTGTGCGAGCCCTTCTTTCGAACCCTTGGAAGCCCTACACGTTTCTCGCTGGCCTACGGTCTGTCGGCCGCGGCTAGCCATCGCTATTGACTTAGAAATACGCAACTCCTATCCGCCCGAGTCTCGGAGAACACTCATCGTCAGCTGAGTGCCAGACTCCATCAGTATTTGTATCCTGATATACGTCGGCTTTGTCGAACTCCTCGCGCATTAAATCCTGTTCAACGCGGTGATGCTTGGAGAATCTGTCATAGCTTTTCTCACTGTGTCCTCTGTCAGTTGTCTCGGTCTTGTCTGTCGCACTTGGAGGCTGGCACACCGGCCGGGCTTGACGGCATTGCTCGGTAGATGGGCTCGAATAGCCAGTCATGTTCTGGTTCTGGCGCATAGTACATTGGTAGAGTAGACGATACTATTCGCATATATAGCCATTGGATAGCTGATCGAAACGTTGGCTAATTAGTGTTCTGTTGATTCCACATACCATACACGCTCCTCAAACTCATACCTCCTGTATCCCAGTAAAGCATGGCATTAGGACAGAAGGAAATAGTCGGCATGAGTGTAGAACTCTGAGTGATGGATTGGGAACAAGCATGGTACAGACTCCTTGTTCGTTCGTCGTATTGCCCATCGTCCTAGAAGGACCTCCTTACGGTTTCAAGCTTCAGGTCACAGTTTCAGAGCCAAAAACTTAGAGCCAAGGTGCGAGGTATGGTGACTGAGGTTTCGGCATTGCAGCACTAGCCGTAGAGTCTCCTGCACTCGCTCGTGAGATTGCTTCGCTGTGATCTTCAAATTTTTTACTCACAGCACAGTGAAGAATCCGCGGCCCATCTTGGAGTAAAGTGTCTAAGCACTGGGGCTGAGGTTCGAGCTGTAGGTAATATGTCTGGCGATCACTCTTTGCTTGCTCTTCAGGCGCTCTCAAAGACGGATGGCAGACGATTAGCTTAAGAAGGCCATGCCCCATCTCGTCCAATATCGTATTTGACAGTAGAGCCGAGGCCCTAGGCTTATTCTACCGGTTCGGTCGAGTCGTGTAGGAGAACATTTCAAAGTCGCCGGGCCATATATAGCCGTCTGGTAAAATGTCCATGGCGGATGACGAGGGCCCGGCATCGGCTGGGAGAGACGATGGATCAAAGCTCGTATAAGTAAGGAGTTCAGCACCAAGAGGAGTGGCGAAATCGGTCGCTGGATACTCGCTACTCGAGGCTGCGAGATGATCGGTATCGGCCAGACTGTAGAACGGCCCACTCAGATCAGGTTGAATGGGTGCTTGATGCAGGCCGAGAAGATCATGCTCGTACGCAGATGCAACGGAGCTTTCCTGCAACTGATGAGCATGCCCTAGCTCATGGAATGCTTCGTCTTGATTTCTGCTCAACGTCAGCGGCGTAGGCTCCGCCGGCCACGATAGGGGTATATCATGGCGGTCGGCAGAGGTCAGCCAAGCTGTATCGACGAATTCGCCACTGCTTGTGACAGGGTGTTCCACCGTCAAAGTGTGGCTGGGATACGATATGAGTTCCGCCGTGTCCGTGCTTCCCTTGCTTTGCAGAGTCGAGTTACCCGCCGAAGGCGACAGTGAGGTGTCGTAGAGAGTGGGTGGTGTACTTGTGGCATGGATAGAAGATAAGACACCGGAGTTGTCACCCTCACCGACCAAAGTCGGTGTCATCGCCTCTGCCAGTATCTTTGTTGGACGCAATCTTGACTTGCCATGTGAGGCGACAGACTTCTGTACCCCCTTATGTGCTCTGGGATCTGGCCGCTTTTTCTTCTGTCCGCAGATGCATATGTCACCTTTAGAGCAACGGCAATGGCCGTCACCTCCCGGTGTCACAACCTGAGTCGTGGTAGCGCCAGCAACCGCTGCTTCTCCCACCGCGTCATCTTGCTGGCGTGGCCTTTCCTCATCCTCCTTGCGCGCCCCGCAGTCGCATCTGCTGTGCAGAGATCTGGAATGGCGAGCAGTGCGACAATGTTCACATTGCTGAACGGGACGTCCCTTGGAAGGCACAAGATGAAGTTCTCGATCTAGCAGACAGTCGTCAGCCGGCGTTTACTAAGGTGATACGGGAACGTGTACCGCTATGCGAGCATGAGCTGACTCGATGGCCTCTTAAGCAAGCATCGCAAGCCCATTTTTCGCTATTTACGATAGGCATGCCCGTGCACAACAGTAAAACCTCCCACCAAGTAATCTTTCAATCAGTTCTGGCACCTGTTGCAAAGCCCAAGCCCACTGGATGGTGTTTATGGATGAACTCTGTCGTGGGCTTGACGGCAGTAGGAAGAAAGACCGCCACCTCTGCACTAACCCAAAAAGAGTATATATGGATATGCCCGTGACGCCATACCTATGAATAGTCCAGATGTCTATTATTATATCTCCCGAGTTGCCTCTGAACTTTTAGCTAGTAGGTCTATAACATCGTTGTCTTCGGTAATTACTCCGTACGGAATAGATTTCGAGATAGGTCAGATACCAGCTAGCTTGCTTCCGGGAAGCGCTAGATACAATCAAGAGTTAAGAGTGAGCAAGCCTAAGTTATGGCCTGTTGCTGGCCTGGAGCTGCATTATGGCTCTCCCGGCTACCTTATTATCACCTTCCTTGAGCTCGCTGTCATTTCGTGATTCTCTTTCGGTTCGACTGATGAACCGCACGGAGGTCACGTACCTCCGCACGGCTCGTATGAAGCGCTTTGGCACAGGAAACTGATATAGCGTACTCCTTATATACAGCAAACGCCCATGACCCGCAACTGTTTAAAAGGGAGTTAACTGCCTCACGCGAATTACTATTTTCCAAAACTCCCAACATCGTCACTTTTCGCTCAATCGCGTACTCATTGTTGACCGCTAGCACCCAAGAGCTTCAACAATAGTAGCCATGCTCGTCGCACTGTTAGCCCTGACGTTTATGGCCTCCGCTGCCTACGCCGAGTTTAATGAGTACATCTCAGCCGTCTCGATATTCGAGGTCGCTCAAGCCGATATACCGGCGTACGTCCGAGTATCCGTGCGCAAAGGTGGGATCGCCGCGTACTCGTGGGACTCCTACCATGTTGCGTGGTGCAGGGCCGATATCAAGGAATCGACCGAGAACACTTGGGTAGGTTCAATTATCAGTTTTCAGAATCTATGACTGGGCTTCTGACTGACGCCTTCAAACTAGACAGCGTGTTCTAGCGCCAAGATGCGTGTGACGTTTAGAGTGCCTTCTCGGAAAGAGGTCAAAAGCCGCAACATGAAAGTCGAAGTCAAGGCTGAGGGCCGGCAGCAGATCATTGATGAGACTTTGAAAGCCGCTGATTTCGATGTGGATTATGGCAGCTTGAATATCAAACAATATCGATGGGAGTCTAGAGACGAAGCGGAGGGGAGGTTTTTTAAGATGAAGGATGAGTAGTACCTAGTGTTAGATGGCTCGATTGAGGGAACTTGTCTTGTGTATTCTAGCTAATAGTAGCTATCTAGGTGGAGCTATCAACTTATATCCACAGTCTCATCGAGTCCGATTCCACATGCAATATAGGAGAGATTACGGAATTCTATATACTTCATATGAAAGCACATGCGATTCTTGATATCGCGCCAATTATTCTACTTATATTCGTGCTCATCTATTAAGCCTTATCTGGGATCCAATATCCTCACTAGATTAATCGGCGATGAGTCACCTGTTGCAAAGCCTAAGCCTACTGGATGATATTTAAAGTTGAACTCCGTCGTGGGCTTGACGGCAGTAGGAATAAAGATCGCCACCTCTGCACTAACCCAAAAAGAGTGCATGTCGATATGCATGTGATGTCACCATATGTCAGGAAGAGTCGACACTCCAGCGGCAAAACCTTGTAGTAAAGCACACATGCAACGCTCAATAACTGCAATTGAACGAATAAGAGTCGGACCCCTTTAATCGAGAGAACCCGACCTCCTGGGCGAACACTCATCCTTTGCCTGCTTCCCACTCTTCTCTCTCGCGCCGCATGTCCCTTTTGCACCATACAACGCTGATAGCAGCCCAGATACCAGCCCAAAGAAACGGGACCGCCCAGCCTGCAATGAGTTAGCTAGACGCCGAGTAAGAGCAGGAGGTGGTCGTGGTAGACGACTCACAGATTCCATATGCCACCTTTGCAGGCACCGCATGTATGACAGCGATAACAGTGAGGGGGATCGCAAGAATAAGGGACGGGATCGACCAGAACAAGCTTTGATTAACTAACATCCTCCTGAACCGATGACTTGCCTGATACCGGGCCGCCAACGCCTCCCGGTATGGGCGACCTCCGCCCGCATTCACTGCGACCACGTCCTCCATGAAGTAATACGCTCCGGGTAGCACCTCCTCTCCCTTGGCCGTCGAGCTGATGCGGAATGGAGCCTTCCAACCCATCACATTGTAGAGAGAGAGGAGTGCGAGCACGCCGCCCAAGGAATACAGGATGGCCGGACCAGGCATGCACAGCACACGCAGCCAGACGATGTGAGGCGCGCTGCCGACGATGAAGAGAGCCGTCACCGCCGTGATGCATATGACACTCGCGTACGTCACGAGGTCGAAACTCCAGCGACTGGTCGTGCCCAGCGGTCTGTAGAACTGCTCCTTCTTGATGAGGCGGATGGTCCGGATGCCGAACTCGACGTACGTCGGCCCGCCCCATATCGTCGTCACGATGATGAATATTATGAAGCCCTGGACGTGACCGACATAGTACATTGCGTAGTAGAGCACGATGGGAAGGACACAGGCGTCGACGAACATGAGGAAGATCAGAATTCCGAGCCGCCATCGCTTCCAGCCGTGGTGCCAGGTGAAGGGTAGCTGGGGCAGCAGATCCGGGTTCTGGTCGTAGTAGTCCTGGAGCGTGGTGCCTCGTCGCCGATACTCTCGTCTGGTGGCGGCGCGGCTATCGTAGTAGGCGGCGGCTTCAGGCCGCTCGGCGTAGGCCAAGCTCTGGCGACGCTGTGTCGCTTGCGCGCCACTCCTGAAGAGCATGCAGCCTGCATCTTCATCTTCATCTCTGTTGTCGGGCGAGACCAGGACTGGTTCTGGATCAGAGGAAGGCGGAGTGGGAGATGTCGTTGAATGATTTGGATTTGGGTCGGACGTGCTCCGTAAGTTAACGGTCGGTCTTGTCGGTAGCGAGAAAGAACGGCTGCCGCGGCGAACTTCTGGCATTGTCTTCGTCACTTGTACCCTCTCTTATCACACTGGCCGTAACAGCTATTAGATGTAGGTATGGAATGTTGGAGATGGATGCCAAACGTCCTGCATGCCTAGGTATATGTTCATCCATTGTGGTGGTGGCCTTTTTCCACACCTGGGCAGCCATGATGTAATACCGTGATAGCTTCCTCGGAACTTTCTCCACAGCCAGGGACCGCACAATTCGCGCATGTAGCTGGGTAGGTAGATACGTCGAGTACTGGCAGAATCCTTGGAAGGGCGCCCCTTGATCTTCAACAATATGTGTCTTCTTCCCCAGTATGCGCTTCAAAGCTCCAGGGCACGAATTGCATTCATGAACGACCACACGACCTCGCGATGTTGAATAAGTACCCATGTATCTGGGTATCTCTGTACCTATGTACCTCGTAAATAGCTTGCCCGTCGCGTCGCGTCTTCCCGCGTACAGTGACGTCCCACGAGCACTTTGCAACCTCTCCACAGTAACGAACACTCCTTAATCATGGCCACCATCAACGCAATGCGCCTACAAGAGTGTTCTTCGATCTTGCGGAAAGAGCTCAAGGAGTGGGAGCAGGCTTTCGCAGCTGCAAACGGAGGCCGCAAGGCCGGCCGGGACGACATCAAGGCAGATGCAGCCATCGGTATGTCTTTGATTATTGGGGACTCACTGGTCTCATGCGAGTCTCGATTGAAGACCAGAGTTTCTAGTCGTTTGACTGAGTCACTTACTAACGCGTTAATACAGCCAAAAAGTACAAGGCATACAATGCCCTCCGCGAGCAAATAGCTCAAGGCGAGCCGGTCCGCGAAACCACCGTTGCAGCCCGCGCACTCGAGAAGACTCGTAAAAGGCCTGCCGAAAACGACGCCTCCAAGCAGCAGCTATCTCCTTCGAAGCGGCGAAGTCCTGTTGGCCCAAGCAATACGTGCCTTGCAAGCACAACCACCGCGACGTCGCCATCAGACCGAGCAAAGACATCTCAAGGCACGCCCTCATCAAGCCACAAATTGGACCTCACACCCAGACATGTGCGCACTATGCTCGGACCGACGCCTCAGCGCGATGGCCTCGTACTTGGCCTATTCGACATGCTACCCACCGAAACAACACCGAGCAAGCATGCCGCAAGAACGAACGACAGCTCGCGGACCGCGCTGAGCACCATCGAAGCCAACTTGCTCCGAACACCGAGTCGTCGACACGTGGATGGAGGATGTGGCGAAGATGGTTTTGCGCCGGACAGCGGCGGCAGACAGAGGGGCGAGCGCACGCCTACATCGAGCGGGAAGAGGTATCTGCTCGACACGATTGTGACGCCGATAAAGAGGAGGAAGATAGGGTCGGATGGGACGCCGTCGTCTTCGTCGAAGAATCCGTTGGCGACACCCAGATTCCTGAGACGGGATATGCCGGTCATCATGGAAGATGGGATCGATGAAGATGCGGATGGACGCTCGGGTATGGACCCGCCGCGGCCGTGGAACAGGCGTCTTCTGGGTAGAAGTCTGAGCAGTATGATTCAGAGTCTTCGGAAGCAGGAGGAGGAGCAGCTGGATGACGAACTGGACATCATGAGAGAATTGGAACAGGACGAAGAACGAGGCACAAGTTCTGCGTCTGCCAAGCCTGCACAGGTGCAGGTGCAAATGCAGGACAGTCAGCACGTCACGGTGTTGGATGCTGAGGGATTCAACAACGGGTCTGATTCAGACGAGGACCAGGAGGCAGGACCCAAGGACGATGGTCGGAAACCTACCCGATGGAAAAAGAAGGGCCAGAAAAGGCAGACCAGGCGGGTCATCAGTAAGTTGTCCATGAGTCTCTTTAGTTCATCAAGTCAGCGCTCACACGTGGTACAGTGCGGCCAAATAAATCAAGACCAAAACCGCAGCAAGTTGAGGAGCCTTCAAACACGGCAGACGAGCACCCATACGGCGATGTCGTTGCCGAGACACAGGTGGTGTCTACCGGCGTAGACGTCGTGGAAGATGCAGTATCCGATATTGATGAACCGGACGACCTAGGCGCGGAACACGATGGCGACTCAGAAGGAGATCAAGACTCGAAACGCAAACCCGCAGCTCAAACCTCTTCTGGACACAGAACCAAAGACACAGAGGCGACGGAAAGCAAAGTGAAGAAGGGCGTGCGCAAAGTGACCGCGTATGCACATGCCAACTTTCGGAAGTTGAAGATCAAGAACAAAAACTCGAAAGCAAAGGGGCGGTTTGGACGGAGCAGGAGGTGAAGTCTCACGGCCTCATCACCTGCGAGTCACTACTGCGGCGGACACGTATTCCAGGCGCTCTTCGTTTCTCGACTTTCATCCTCCGGCCTGGGCACCAGTCTGCTGCGTGGTGAAGACAACCCGCTACTCACAACGATGAAAGCACACATTGCATTTTTACCTCTACCGGCTGAAGTCGGCTTCTTTGTCCATGGGAAGCCTAGTTGCTCTCGTGTATGTTTTGTCTCGGTCCAAACAACGGCTTGATTTCCTCGACTCGGACAAGCTTTGCAACCCATTTCGACGGAGGTCCAGAGTAAAGAGTCGGGCAAGCCAAGGCAGAATACTACTATGCAAGCAGCGATGCTGAGGGGCACACTTAGGTAGAAAAGCATATGACAGCCTAATTTTGAAGGCTGATCAAATATGGATAAAGGAACCTTTTGGTGGCATGGTGATGGGCGTGCTTGTGATACGTGTTCTTGAACTCGATCCATCATAGAAACTGTCCTTGGATATCACTTCCTCCAGCCTTGATGTGCTTCGATCCCGAACCGCCTCATGTGCCACCCCAGCCGTGACAAACCAGTCATACGGACGGCTGACTACATCCGGTAGGACGAAAATCTATAAAGGTGAGTTCAGGCACATATGAGTAGGCATGTCCCTAGAGTTTGTAAGAGTCTGGTCCATCCATAGCCGTCATGAATGCTGCATATATCCGAAATCGAATGTTTGAGGGCTCTTGCTGGAACTTGAAGGTGTCGCCGTCATGGCTGGGCGATTGTCTCATTGGTGGTCAGCACCAGTCTTGGCGGCCGACCTCCCGATTGGCAAAACCTCAGGACAGTTCTGTAGAAGCTGCAAAGCACCAACCACCAAACAACAAGCAATCCTCAAAGCCCTCCAACACCCTTCGACCTGCCCCTCCTGCCTTCACCAACGCGAGCTCATTACACACCGTCCCGGAACCATCCCAGACAGAGTTCCATCTCGGCTCTGACCCTCAGTCCTCAGACATGGACGCCTCCGAGCTCCGCAGTCTCCTCAAGCAGCTCCACAACTTCCTCGCAACGCACAACTACAGCTCCAGCAAAGAGCTGCTCTCACGCGCCAAGCTAGCACTGCTCGAACTAGACGCCCTCGTCCCGACAGCATCCACATCGACATCACATCTACTACTCGCGCGGGAAACGCTCGAGCTGGGCGCGCTCATCTCCATCCGGCTCCAGGACCCCGAGGCCTTCACCCGCTACTTCCAGCAGCTGCAGCCCTTCTACTCCCTCCCATCCTCTCAACTCCCACGCGACACGGCCAACGCAAGCAAAATCACCGGCCTGTACCTGCTGCTGCTGCTCAGCCAGGGCGACTACGCCGGCTTCCACACCCTTCTCGAGGCGCTCGAGGTCGCGGCTGCGCAGGCGAGGGAGCAGGGGCAGCAGGAGGGAGATGGTGGGGCAAAGAGTGGGAAGGGAGGGCTGGATGAGGATGCGTTCATTCAGTATCCGATCCGGTTAGAGCAGGCGTTGATGGAGGGGAGTTATGATCGTGTATGGGGGGAGACGAAGAGTGAGCGTGTGCCGAGCGAGGAGTTTGGCGTCTTTTCAGAGGTAGGGTGCACATCAAATCATTCCATGCAACGTCCTCTGGCGACTGCTAGGCACACTCACGAGCTTGTCAAGCGTCAATACTAATCCGTTCTCTCTCAGGTCCTCATTGGCACCATCCGCTCCGAGATAGCATCCTGCTCGGAGAGAGCATACGCCTCGCTACCCATCGTCAACGCCAAGAACCTCTTCTTCCTCGACAGCGAAGGCAGCGTCATCCAGTTCGCGCGGAATCGCGGCTGGACCGTTCAGGACGGCCGAATTTACTTTCCGCAGGAGGACCAAGATCTTCTCTCTTCTGAGAAGGCTTCGCTGGTCACAAGCAGGCAGGTCATCGCGAATACCCTTGGCTACGCGAGGGACCTGGAAACGATTGTGTAGTTTAGCTTGGGCGACAGTCTTGCGCGATATAGGTTCCTGGATGTTGTAGTATAGTTACAAGCCTTCCCTCATCGAGCGGGCTATGGACGAACTCTTAATAGACGTACTTTGCATCAAGGAAATCATAACTATGTGCGCGACGAGCTCAGGCCATTGATATGGACAGTATGATGCTGATTCACGTCAGCTTCATCGTAAGCGCTCAGCTCTTGCTTACAGAGGGCATAGTACAGAGAGGAGTACACTGAACGGCCTTGCGCCATTAAAGATGCTGAAGAGATCACATAACGCCATGGCATGCACGCTTCAAAAAATCAACGTCCTCCAGGATTGACAATCCACATCCTCAATCCACCTGCAACCCTCAAACCCACACCCACCACTCCCTCCCCGACCCTCACGGCACCACCACAACCCCAATACTCGCCGCCTGCGCCACAACGCTCTTAACCAGCCCCTCCAGACTCAACCCACTCAGCCTCGTCTCCGTCTGCTTGATCTTCGCAATCTCATACACATGCTTCAGGCTGACCGAGCCGACCGTGCCGACCGTCGCGTTGCCGGCATTCGCCGACGCCCCGCCCGCCTTGCCCGTCGCGCCCGCGCGGTTCACGAACGGGCCGGCCACGTTGCCCGCGCCCCTCGCCTTCCCTTTCGCGTCTGTCGCGTTGGCCGCCGCGAGTAGCAGCGTGGCTGTCGGCGGCGTGCGTAGCTCGAAGTGGAAGGATCGGTCTGGCCGGACGGTGACGCGCGCGGGGATCGGGGTCCCGAGGATGTAGTGTGCGGTGCGGGCGTTGAATTCCTGTATGTGAAGGGCGATTAGTGAAAGCATGAGCATATGTCTTCGTGAATGTACTGTGTTCAGGCCGGCAGGAGCAGGAGGTCGGTAGAGGAATGGTAGATACCTTGCAGAAATCCATACTCTTCACGCCTTTGCTTCCCAAGGCCGGACCAACAGGCGGAGAGGGACTGGCCTGGCCGGCTCCCACTATGAGCTTCACGATCTGGTCGCCTTGTATGACTTTTCGCGCCATTGTTCAGGTTATCTGCCGCCGAGTAGCTGATGGTTGAACGAGTTTTGATTCAAGGAACTTTCCAATTGAGCTCCAACTTGTCGGTAGATTTTCCGCTGCCAGCCTTCCCGAGGTCAGAACTTCCAAGGATGGGACAACATAAAAAATGGCTAGTAATGTTGCGCCTTACTCCGTAGAAAAGGTCGACATATATCAGCCGGCACTTAAACATAGATCGAAATTCAATGTATTGCCACTAATGTTTTGGAAATAACTATCGCACGATACATTATGTAGATGATACGCCACGAAAACCATGCTGGATATGCGAACCAGCCAAGCATATTTTGTCCGCCATAGAAGCAAGTATATGTCAGCTCGAGGAGACGCCATTTGATCACGATCAAGCCCACCCGATTGAGGATCACGACAAAGAACCCATTTGTAGCAGGCAATAGCCTACGAGAAAGCAAGCACTCCACCAGTCTGCGCAAACTTCATCTGATAATCTCTGAGATCGGCCCAGTGTCGGAGCTCGCTCTCTTCGTCATGAGGCCGGTCTCGCTCGGCTTCCGCCGGGCCTACGCGCTCGAGTTTGACGAGAATGTCGAGGAAGGCCGCGAGATACTCTTCCGCTTGGAGGGCGACGGAACCTTTTCGTGACTTGGGGACGTCCAAGAGTGTGGAAGCAATGGATCGAATCTTCATGGTCTTCTGGCGAGTTAGCGGGAAGGAAGCAAGAGTTTGGGAAGAACTGGTACTCACAAAGCTTTCAGCATTCGGTTCCATGTTGACCTGACTGATGCTACTGAGAACGAGTAGAAGATCCTTGACGATGCTCTCCCGCTCCGCATACATCTCTTGCTCCGTCAGATCGTAAGTGCTGGACTCCTGGTTTTGTGTCAACCCGGCCGCATCCGAAGGACCCGCCGTTGCGGAGGATGATTCCACCAGACCCTGCGCCTTCAACTTGTTGTGAGCCTCGCACAGATTCCAATACTTCTCAACAATGTATGATCGAGTCCCGAGATGACTTGCATATACGTTGGCTTTCTGTATCTCGTACTGAACTCTCCGCCTTGCCTCTGGAGAGCTATCCGTGTCGAGCGCGTTCGCAAACATGTCTCTTATTCCTTGATACTCTTGGATCGGAGGATGGTAGGCTCGATCATGCTGACCGAACTGAGCGGCGCCGGGAACTACCGTCAGTTCCGGAGGCAGGTTATTGAGCACTTGCTTGCAGTTCTGTAAGCTTTGGTGCAATAATCTTTTCTGACGCCCCCAATCAAAGACCTCATCGATCCCATAAGCCATCTCGTTCGTCGCGATTGGATCGTAGGACATGAATACGCGCACGTTGGCATTGAAGCCAGAAATGAGTGACACCACATTTGGAGGTTGAGGCTCTATATGAGTTGGATAGATGAAGATGTCATCTACTTCAATAGGCAAAGGTGGATATGGCTCGGTCGAGGTACCGGGTGAAATGAAGAATTCACCGATAGAGGTGCCAAATTGTTGCATGGACCTAAGGTGGGAGTGGGCACGTCAGCGTAACTGAGCCAATATTGACACTTTCGTGCCGGCCAGATGATCCACAAACTTACCTTGCACTCACGAAAGTTGCCCAGAAAACCCGTCGTGCAACCTCTTGCGTGACGTGATCGGCTTGTATACCCCCTGCTTGCTCCAGGCTGGCTAACTGAGCAATCGGATCGAGAGGGGCACCCTCCGGTTGAGCAGTGATTGGATTCTTATGCAACCCGAGACTCCTGATGATAGTCAAGCACTCCCCAAAGTAAAGCCTACAGTGCCGCCACCTATACGTGTACGCGCCAATCAGACCCAGGAAATAACTTGTTGCTGCGTCGTATACGCTGAGATCGTCATTTTCCAGGTATCCGGGCCCTCGAGCGAAAGCGCAGACTTGCTGACATTTGGTCACCAGACTCATGTGATTCGGAAACAGATTCTCCTTCCGTTGCGCCTTCAGATGTAGACGCGGCTTGCGTGGGAATGATGCTACCAGCACCCCGACCATGGACGCCAATAACGCCAGAAAAGAGCCGCTGTTGAAGTCCTCCCTCCGTCTGAATGCTTCTCGGAAGGTCGGCTCGTGAGGAAACGGGCAAAGTGGGTGTATGTATGTGAAGAAATCATTAATCAAGAGCTCAAGGGTGTCCAGCGGACAAATGGACTCCGCCGACAGTGCTGTTTGAGCCGAGAGCGCAGCAAGCGCTTGAGCTGCATGGGTTGGTGATGATGGGGTCGAAGGACCGGACCCAGCTGGTGACTCTATCCTGCGCTTCTTGATGGCTTCGGCGTGCTTGTTCGGCGGACCGCGCCGTCGACTCGGCCGGTCGAAGGTGCAGGGGATGTCCAAGGCGGAGCATGCGCGGCAAGGTGGTCCACTCTCATCGCACTGGATAAAGTCCTCGTCAAACATGCATTTAGAGCAGGACGATCGGCAATTGCGCAGCGGCTGCCTCACAACAACCGGACAAACGCAATGGGCAACGAGCTTACCTTCACCTTCCGCACGCTACAAGAATCGCAGGCTTTCCGTAGTCGATTGCCCTTATGATGTGCTTCCGTCTGCGCGACTGGCTCGAGCCGCTGCTCCGGAGGATGCTGTCCATCGTTGATTTGGCCGGCGTTGGCAAGTTCAGCTTCGAGCTTCGAGTATCCGCCTTGGTTGGCGGCCTGGTCAAATGGGAGCTGCTCCTGCGGCGCGTCGTCGCTGAGTTGCGCACCTGGCGCCGCGGAATACAGCGGCGTGTATTGATTCGGCTCCGGCGGCGGCGGATAGGACATACGAGCCTCTTCGACCATCCTTTGTGCGCGACTCGGAACGCGGCGCGTTGAGAAGCCGCAATTCACCCAGTGCCCGCTCACTCCGCTCCGCAACGCCAAGACCTCATGCGAGTGGTTCAGGGATTGGCGCTGTGCTGAAAGGATTCTGTGATTCTGAAGACCAGGCGGCGTTTTAAGAGAAGTTTTTGTTGAGCTTCTTCTGTCACGGTAATTGATGTGGTATACAGTAGGAAATTGTGATCAAATGCGGGTATATAACGCGGTGGCACGGATACGTTCCTTGGTAGGCACGCACGCACGCAGGGTAACACGGTAAAATGGCATTCACAACGTCCCCTAGCAGTCAATTGTGTGCTTCTGACTGCGATTCAGTTATACCCGGGGTCATCCTCTGCGTGTAATGAGACTTTGCATTGCGAGTAATTCTTTTAGCGCTTACGAAAGTTCGCAGCAGAATCATGTGCCAGCATCTTGCTATGTCCACCTGGGCAGAGCACTCTGATCTTACGGAAGCTATGAAGACAGAAGAAGAAGTTGCATTAAATGTACAGGTCCTCCGTACGCCTTGTGCTCATCATGATACAAAAGCCGGTCTACTCTTTCGCTGAAGAAACCATAGCACAGAAGAAGTGCTTTTGAACGCGTGATAATTGAGAGACAAAAAACCACTAAGCATCCATAATTTTACAAGAACTTCTTGGGCATGTTTTTCCTACGACGCTTGTAAATGACGTATGAGCCCAGGAGTACCACCTGAAAAGCGATGATGGCGAAAACAAAGTACCACATCCTTGGTGCGGATGAGGAAACAACTGCAAACCGTCAGACTGTTGCTTGAAGCATGGTTGGGAACATGGAATACATACTGTGCGACATTCTATCTGGAATAGTTTCCAGTAGACTTGCGTGGGTGTCTTTTACTGCGAAATGAACTCTAGACAGAAGCTCCTGATAGTCTCTCCCCTCTATATCACTCTGTATCTTGATCACTACTCGCTCGATTGCCTGGACTCTATGATCAAGGTTATTGATCTGTTGTGGTATCGACGAGACCGCGTTAAGCAGCTCTTTGTGCCGCTCGAGTGACACTTGCTCGATTGTTGCCCTGGTGCGCGCCAGATCTTCCACAACACTTGACATCTGGGTGTTGAGACTGTGGAGGCGCTCAGCCAATTCGGCAAGCTTCGTGTCGGAAGCGGGTGACCCTTTCGCGCCGCTCGAGTCAGTAGACGCATCCACTTTCTTCTGGCTGGTCTCCGCATTGTTTGGACTTGAGCTTGCTTCGTCGCGCTTCGAACCGGATTCCACAGTCGAAAGCATGAACTTGTGGGCTTCGAAGGAGTCAGGCGTCTCGCCCGTAGCTGCAGTGACGCCAAAGTAGTATCCCGCAGGTAGCTTTATCTATGAATCGAAGTGAGCCGCTATTCAGATATGGAGCGCCCTGAATGCTACCTTGTCTGTCTTGAAACATTCGCGGTCATCGACCTCAACCTTGAAATAATCTTGGCCCTGGGTGAACCGCACGTTCGTCAGGCGACCGAGGTTGCGGTATGCGTAGTCGCAATGCCCAAAAGACATGGAATCGACGTCGTGACGGTCCTTGAAAGACACGGATCCATCGTTCAGAAATCCCCGGATGCTGCCTCCCCGCCTGCCGTACTGGTCTATGACGAGAACCAGGCCATCAAATTTGCCTACTGTATACAGACTTGAGACTGCTGACTGCGTTTGACTCTCCTTTGTATACCAAACCTGCAGGTTTCCGCTGCTTCTCTCCGGTCCTGAAGCTCGAAAATTGAATTCGACCGCCCAGTCGGATAGGGGGTTAGGGTCCGCCGACCACACCGCGCCTCGCTTGTTCCCAGGATACGGAGGCGTGAGAATGATGCGATCTGACATTACGGTCGGCATATGACCTTCACCAGAGATTCGCCAACCAGGCACCGTGGCCAAGTCCGGCGAGAGATTGCCTTTATGGCCGAAGCTCAGATTGTCAACATAAGCAGCGCCGACGATCATACTGAGCACTGAAGCCCAGAGCAAGCTCCGAGCTACGTATCGTAGCGAAGACGTAGACATTTCGGAGGCCAATAGGTATGTACAGTCGTGTTGATCAAAGCATGTAATCCGACCTCATAGGTTTCGGTCAATTGTAGGGAGGCCAGTCTATCACTTGAAATAGTCAGTCAAGTACTTCAGTTGAGCCGTAACTGAATGCGATCCAATTGAGGTCATATTGCTCACAGGAAGAGTCATGAAGAATTTGATTGATAACTGCGCTTGATGATAGAAACAATCACCCAGCAAACAGCGACAGCTATGACTGTATTACGCAGCTCTTTAGCGGTGGAAACGACAGAAGTTGATAATTCAATATTGTGCTTGATCAAGATTTCGTTCTGGAAACCAACGGCATGGTGCACACCAACGCCAACTTCGGACGGAAAGTCCATCATTGAAACAGCAATCTGTCCACCTCATTAGCAGGCGCAGGCAAAGCTCGAGTCGAGCCAAGCAAAGCCCGCGGGTCCGTGCCATCGGCAGATGGAATTTCCGCTTCCGCTGCAACTTCGTCCGAGTAAGAGACCTCACAAGAATTAGATGTCCAATCTAGAAAACCTCTACATCGTTCTTTAGTTGCAGCGTAACAGCTGCTCTTCATCATGGGAGATCCTCAGGAGACTTGGCGCCGTCTGCAACGAACACTGGCGCAAGCTCAGCAGCAGGTAAATACCTCTGCCGTCCAGGCCCACCGTGATCCTAACAAATCCCCTAGGGACGCCGTTTTGGAGCCGGAGGCGGTCCACCTGGGCGAGCTATCGGGGGCTTCGCAGGGATTCTGTTGCTCGGAGGAGCGGCCGTACTGATCAACAACTCCCTCTTCAACGGTGGGTACTCGGTGTGATACCTACGGAGAAAGAGTGCCTCTGATGCTTACGATGTACACAGTCGATGGTGGTCACCGAGCTATCAAGTACACAAGGCTGGGTGGTGTCGGAAAGGAGATATACAGTGAAGGTATTTTACCAGCACATATGTCTCCGGAGCTGTGCTTGACAACGTGCTTCTGCAGGAACTCACTTTCGAATTCCATGGTTCGAGACGCCGATCACGTACGACGTTCGCGCCAAACCACGCAACGTTGCATCCCTCACAGGAACGAAAGACCTGCAGATGGTTAACATCACTTGCCGTGTTCTTTCGAGACCGAGCGTGGACGCTCTTCCCCAGATCTACCGCACCCTTGGCACCGATTACGATGAGCGCGTTCTTCCTTCGATTGTCAACGAAGTCCTGAAGAGCGTGGTCGCTCAGTTCAACGCTAGTCAGCTCATCACGCAACGAGAGAACGTCAGTCGACTTGTTCGGGATAATCTCGTCCGCCGTGCTGCCCGTTTCAACATTATGCTGGACGATGTTTCCCTCACCGTGCGTTAATATACTTCCATCATACTTCTTTCTTGCTGACCAAGTCTCTCAGCACCTCGCCTTCTCTCCAGAGTTCACCGCTGCAGTGGAAGCTAAACAGGTCGCCCAGCAGGAGGCCCAGCGAGCCGCTTTCGTGGTAGACAAGGCCCGGCAAGAGAAACAGGCCATGGTTGTGCGAGCACAGGGTGAAGCCCGTTCCGCCGAGCTCATTGGTGATGCCATCAAGAAGTCTCGCAGTTATGTCGATTTGAGAGAGTTTGAAAATGCTCGCAACATTGCCTCAATATTGGAGAAGAGCAACAACAAGGTATATCTTGACTCTAGTGGCTTGGGATTGAACATTACCCAGACGGCAAGTGATAAGGCTGCCAAAGCTGCCAAATAAGCACAAACCTCCGTGGCAAGCGATCTGGATAGCCTTTGGCATGCTCTCTTTACTTCCTGTAGAATCTCAAACTGTATTATAACGAGTTGGGCACACTAGGTGGCGACTAAAGCCGGGAACTTAACTCAAATATTAGCTTCCATGTGGTGTCCTGGCCATGGCTTCTTTCTTGGTTAGCGACCTATGGATGATTATCAAGATTCACTCGAATTGATACCAACTTGTAGGATTGTTTGACATCCCCCAGACAGCCAGTCCTTGAAGGCTGCTACTTGTCATCGGCATATTGTGTCTTCAACAGTCCATTGCAATATTACATTGTCATCTATAACCGCAGTGAGCATGTCCAGAAAAATCGGCATTTATTTCTTTTCCAACCTGGACAACCCGTTTCCGAGCTTTAGAGGCGTTTAAAGTTAGAACAGTGGCATTTCAATCTCTAATAATAAAACTGTCTGCACACCGACGACTCCACAGGAGCGCCAGCTGACAGATGCGATTAATCATGATTCCGTGTTTTAATCGAGCATCCTGCGGCGAGGAGGCTGCGCATAAGCCCATCCCGTTGCAGAAGCCAAGAACGCCCGAAGGATTCTTCACTTCTGCCTGCTGTCGTGATAATGACTATACTAATGACCTCTGATAGTTCCTGGGGTTCATCGGTCTCCATGAAGAAAGACTTTCCAGTAGTTTTCAATACCTTTCCTTCAAGACTACGAAGTTCATAGTTCATATCGCACTCTCAGCTTGTTAATCGTATCATTATGCTGCCCGCAATCACACTCTTAGTGTCACTTGGATCCGCCTGTTTTCTCTATGCCTTTCTGAAGTTGATCATTGTTCGCCGCTCTTATCGAAATCTTGTACGCCGCCTCTATTCAATCTTTAAGGATCTTTCTTAACCTGTGTGAGTTGCACTGACACTCATCCCAGCCTAAACCTCCGCACAGTTTCCTGTTCGGACATCTGCAGGTTTTCGGAGACCTTGTCAAATCTTTCCCTCACAATTCTCACCCGCAATTTGCCTATACGGCGTTGGCCCAAAAGTACAACTTGCCCGGAATATTCTATGTGGATCTCTGGCCTTTCGGGCCAGCACAGTTGGTAATTGCAGACCCTGATGCGGCAGCTCAGGTCACTCAGGTTCGGTCATTTCCGAAACACAAGATCAACGACACCGTCCTAAGACCGCTCGTCGGGCGAGATAACATCGTTTCAACCAACGGTGCCGAATGGAAGGCTATCATTAAACCTCTTACAATGGCCTTCGCATCATCAAACGTGAAGAATCTGATCAGTGTTGTCATAGACGAGACCATGATCTTCCGCGAGCACCTGGGCCGACTCGCAGAGACGGGTGAAACTTTCAATATGGAAGAAGCTGCTGCGAAGCTCATTTTTGACGTGATCGGAAAAGCCATGTTCAACTTTCCGCTATATGCACAAACCACAGGAAGTGGTTGTTTGACGGATCTCCGGACCGTTGTAGAGTCGGCAGTACAGGAGCGCACATGGAACCCTCTGAAGCGAATACCGGCAACGCTTCGAAGGAGAGCGGCGGGGCGGAGTGCTAGCAAATATATATCAGGCATGATCCGGGACCGCTACAGCTTTCTGAAAAGCAACAATATCATACCTAACAAGCGCAATGCATCAAGTATTCTAGACCATATGCTCTATGAACGGCTACAAGCGGCTAGCATTGAGAAAGACGAAAGAAAAGGCGATCTGGATTCAGAGTTCATGGAGTCTGCTATTACAACGTTAGGGCTACGATTTTCTCCAGCCTATGCAGTACTGATGATCACGTAGGATCAAGACCCTGCTCCTCGGCGGTCACGGCACCTCGACCGATACTCTTTGTGTGAGGAGTTTCGATGTGTTTCCAGAAAATTGGTCTCGCTGACTTCACTCACTTCAGTTCGCCTATATGCTCCTCTCCATTCATCCAGGCGCACTTGAGCGGTTGCGAGAGGAACATGACAGGGTTTTCCACCGCGACATGGCTCTGACTCTAGAAATTCTCCGAGAATCTCCGCATAAGGTCAATCAGCTCGAGTATACTACCGCAGTTATTAAGGAAACTCTCCGAATGTTTCCCATAGGGTTCACAGTTCGCACAAGTGAGGAAGGGTCTGTATTCCATTCGAGTTCATTGCCCGCTACGTGACTAACTGTATACGATAGAAAAAACGAGTTCACTTACAACGGACAAGTATATCCAGCTAAAGACCAATTCATCATCGTTGCTCAGCACGCGATGCATTATGACCCCAAACTATTCCCCTCCCCGGGTCAGTTTGAACCAGAGCGGTTCTTAGAGCCTGGCCGCGTTCAACGCAACGCCTGGAGATCGTTCGAACGTGGTCCGCGCGCTTGCGTAGGACAGGAACTTGCCATGGACGAGCTGCGCGTGATTCTCCTGCTGACGGTGCGGGAGTTTGACTTCGAATGTGTTGGCATCAAGCCTAACTCGTCGCCTCGAGCAAATTATACCGACTTGGACCTGAGACTGGGAGATGCAGTCTTCCAAGAACTTGGACTTGAAGCTAGACCGCGCGGTGGCATGATGATGAAAGTCTCGCGGCGAGATAACCACACTTCGTGAAAGATAACCGTCGATGTCATCGAAAATCCTGGTACCCGCGAGGTTCAGTCGCTGACCTTGTATGTACATTCCTGAACCGTTGTAAGCGCGCTTCAATGTCCTCTAGCCGCCGTCGGTAACAGGAGAAGTCATCTTTGACTACTTCAAGTTGGGAAACCATTATCAAGTTCGTTCTTGAGTGTCAGTGCCGTCTCATGTTACGGGGTGCCAACTCTAAGCTACTGTTGATTTTTAGCAGGGTCCTTCAATCGAAGGTGCCATTTTCCTTCCTTATACGAGTGGCGAAGATCATAAGGGAGGATCGAGAATAGCCAACAAAAGCTGGTGGTCGGTTGATCCATATCAGAGGCACAGTTTGAGCTCGGCCAGTAACATCTGGGTATTGTTCGAAGTCATCGGAAATCCTCATTATGGATCTTATATCCAATGCATCACAGAAGCAGCTCTCCGTGGCAGAGGCGATTGGACACAGCTCAAGTAGTTTGCCATTGCGGGATATTCGGAAGCATTGAACTCAAGTCCGAAGCGTTTGCACCACATGAACCGTCAGTCTCTCCTTCAGGACTATGCGGAACCCGACAGAGATATGTTCGCGCGCCTGGACATGCGTTACCTTCCCAAAAGACGACTAGCGGGGAAGCTCGTAATCACTGCATATTGAAGTCATCTGAATCACATCGTTTCACTGCAGCAGATCTCCATTGGCAAATTGAGTTGAGCAACGTCAAACAGTACGCAAAGGATGTGGCCAAGGACCCCGAGGCCTCGGCTGAGAACCAGCTTCCCCACAATCAACTGATCGCGCACAGGTTCCCGTTCCTGGAAGGTCCGTGGCTACTCGGCTAATAATGCGCGATTCCACGACGGACTTCAAACCAGATACAGTCGCAACCGCTAATTGTTAGCCGCCAACGGGGAGATGATAGGATACAGCGACTCGGAGCGAGTCTACTATCGAAGACGACAATAGCACCACTTACCTCTTGGGACGAGCCGGATCCCCATTCGACATCTCGGATAAGGGGGAAACATGGAGGGGCCTGAGATAAAATGGAGCGTTGCGCCCCCAGGAGGGAAGACGACTCAGGGAACCGTATTCCACCAGGATGCATCTCTCTCTGGCTTCTACTGTCCTCTTTGCTGCGTTGGCAAACGCGGCGGCGGTGTCTGAGGCTGCGGTCTCTGCTCAGGTCCACTATGACGGAACCAAAGTCGTCCGATTAGAGGTCGGCCGAGATGTCGACCGTGTCAAGGATATGGTCAGCCGATTGTCGCTATCGTCGTGGAGTGGGAGGGCAGAGGCAGACAAAACAATAGACCTTGTGGTCCCGGCCGGCAAAGCAGCAGAGTTCGCCGAGTCAACCTCGGACATGAAGACCGAGCTCATGCACGAAGATCTGGGGGCCTCAATAGCAGCGGAACGCGCCTTCCAACGTTATGCCCGTAGGTTCATATTTCCTCGCCAGTATCGTGGTCTTGACTAATACTCGTGATCTGCCACAGCCGGAAGCGCGAACGAGAGCTGGTTTCGATCATACCATCCTTATGACGACCACGTACGGTACCTGCAAGATCTCCAGGCATCGTTTCCCCAAAACTCGGCAATGGTCGTTGCGGGGAGCTCAGTGGAAGGGCGGCCCATCAATGGAATCCACATTTACGGCGATGGCGGCGGCGGCGTGAAGCCCGCCATCGTTTTCCACAGCACTGTGCATGCACGGGAGTGGGTCACGAACATGGTAAGCTCGAACTTCCAGCTTATATTTACAAAATGAACTGACGTGGAGACGCAACGTAGGTAACCGAGTACATGGCCTACTCTCTCCTGAAGAACTACGCAAACGATACAGAAGTAAAAGGCTTTGTAGACTCCTACGATTTCTACATTTTTCCTTTCATCAATCCTGATGGTATAGCTGCATCACTCCCTGATCCAATGCAAATGCTGACAGTAACAGGATTCGTACACTCTCAGACTACGAATCGGCTCTGGAGGAAGAATCGTCAGCGCAGGACTGGCTCGACCTGTATTGGTACGGACATCAACAGGAATTGGGATGCCTTCTGGGACGTCCCTGGTGGAGCGTCAAGCGATCCATGCTCTGAAACTTTCAAAGGTAAATGTCCCTGTCTGGAGAGTAAGATAGAATCATAGCTAACAGGAGTATTCATGAAGGCCGAGCTCCTGCAGACACCCCGGAAGCGGCTTCCCACTCTGTCTTTCTCCAAAGCTTAGCAAAAGGCCAAGGATTCAAGATGTTTGTTGACTGGCACTCATACTCGCAGCTCTTCATGACACGTAAGTTGATCTCCCGCTCGAGGTCGCAGAATGTATACAAGCAGAAAGAGACTGACGTATCGTCAATCATAGCATACGGCTACTCATGCACTGAGGTCGCCCCGAATGACGCAGAACATCAGACGCTGGCACGTACATTCGCGGACGCGCTGAAGGATGTTTACGGGACAACCTTCACGACTGGTCCCGGCTGCACGACCATCTACGCTACAACGGGAGATGTCTCGGACTATGCGTACGCGGAAGCAAAGGCGGAGTTCTCCTTCTCCGCTGAGCTACGCGATACCGGCAGATTCGGCTTCGTCTTGCCGCCAAATCAGATCTTGCCAAGCGGCATTGAGACCTTCGCTGGGCTCCGTGCTTTGTTGTCCCTTTTGAAGTAAACCATTTGAGAGCCAAACTAGGTGTAATCTATCAATCTGGCTTTATTATACTCGGTGTTTACTGTGGCGGTTCCGGCACAGGCAGCATGAAATCAGGGCCGGTCTCTTGGGCGCCTAGCTAGGGCTGCTGAAGAGGCGTTGCCATATTGGAGAGACTGCGTTCGGGTCTGAGGAAGCCTCACACCTATCGCGCCCATCCAGATCAGACAATCCATAATCTGCGTATTGATACGGCCGAGTTAAGGGTCATCATGTGTTCCCATAATGTGTTCAGAGTACTGATAAATGCGCGCAGTATTGCGCGCTAAATCTGTTGACTTATGGCCTCTATCAATGCTGCCCATGCTCACTCGCATCATGCGGCAGCAACCAGCAAAGCAGAACCTTGTCTGCATAGACATTCCTCGAATCGACGCGATACTCTAGACTCGAATCACCGAGTCAACATGCACACGTCAGGCGATGCCGGCACCGTCGTCTATGGTATCTATCCCGACGCCGTGACTTTGTTGAAAAGAAAGTCATGCAATGCATCGCATTCATAATCGTGTCATGAGAGGAGGGCAGATGAAGTTGAATCATCCATTTGAGAGCACTTGCAGCTTATAGCTTCAGTTGCTTGGGTTTCTCCCAAGTGAAGTCCTGATTGGTGAAGTGACCGTTCTTCGCGGTCTGGCAGTAGATGGGCTTGACGAGATCAAGCTCCTTGACGATGACACCGGGCCGCATGTCGAAGTTGTTCCGGATAATCTCAACAAGCTCCTCAGATGACTTGTCGGAGGTACCGTATGTCTCCACGAAGATTGACAGCGGCTCGGCCACGCCGATGGCGTACGATAGCTGGACGAGAGCTCTGCGGGCCAGTTTCGCAGTGACGAGAGACTTTGCGATCCAGCGGGCCAGGTACGCAGCTGAGCGGTCGACTTTTGAATAGTCCTTGCCGGAGAAGGCACCGCCTCCGTGAGCGCCCCAGCCGCCGTAGGTATCGACGATGATCTTCCGTCCGGTCAGGCCCGCATCACCCTGTGGACCTCCAATGATGAACAGTCCCGATGGTTGAATCTGTCGAACATCAGCTTCACAGCATCTATACTTCAAGATGTGAGTACTACGTGGTATTTCGTGTTCTCGTCCAGATACTCTGCAGGAATAACCTTCTTGACAATCTTCTCCGTAATCTCCTTGCGGAGCATTTCGGTAGAGATGGCCTCGCTATGTTGAGCGCTCACGACGACAGTGTCTACCCGCTTTGGTATGACAGCGCCACCGTCATGTGCATACTCAACCGTGACTTGAGTCTTGGTATCTGGCCGCAACCAGGGCAGGCTGCCGTCTTGCCTCGCTTCCTTCATTGCCGAGTTAAGCCTGTGCGCTAGAAGAACGGTCAAAGGGAGCAACTCAGGTGTCTCGTCCGTGGCGTAGCCAAACATGATCCCTTGATCACCAGCACCGAGCTTCTCCAGTGCCTCGTCGTAATGGAGACCCTGCGCAATATCGGGTGACTGTTGTTCGATAGCGACCAGGACATTGCAGGTCTTGTAATCGAAGCCCTTGTCGGAGTGGTCATATCCAATGTCCTTGATGGTATTGCGAATGATTTTCTGGTAGTCAAGCTTGGCCTGAGTCGTAATCTCGCCGAAGACCATGATCATGCCCGTCTTCGTTGCCGTCTCGCATGCAACCTTGGAGAAAGGGTCCTCTGCGAGACACGCATCGAGAACGGCGTCCGACACTTGATCGCTATGCACCTTTAGGCTTCTTCTGAGTGGCATTGACGCATTGAACGCTTACGCAATTTTGTCCGGGTGCCCTTCTCCCACTGATTCCGAGGTGAAGAGGAAATGACCCTTAGGGCTTGTGCCATTAGTGACGCCAACCATGATTGAAGCGACGTTTATCAGGACGAGAGTTCAGACTAAGGTTATAAGCACAATCTCGGACGGTTAAGGCGGAGGTGTTCGTGGATATGAGTTTGTCGGCCGAATCCCCCACATGGAGAAACATTTTGAATCCCGCAGTACCTCGATAACGTGATAGCTTAGGATCCGGATCAAGGTTTGACCTTTGTTGTCCGGCATCCTCCAGCTACGGCCTCCGGGGCCGTGCGGGCAGGCGGGGATTTATCCCTTCCAACGTCTGTTCCATATTATTATCCAGAAGCCTACCTGTTCATTATGGGGCAGCTCGTTCAAGCTCATTACAATTGCTCGACATCGGAGGAAGGCCTTGGAAGAAAGTGGACAACCCCTGAAAGAGATTGGGGTAGGTAAAGGAACACGCTCCTTTACATTCTCAACCAGTGTCAACTTATCAGTCTACTGTCGCTTGAGAGCTGCTCCTGGGGACATATAAGGGAGTTATTGATTTAGTACTACGATGAATGCATTAATACTCTAGGAATGTATATACGTACGAACAATGGTCCGTTCTATGTAGCATTCTATCTACGTACTTTTATTACTAAAGATTCGAATCAGATCTTTAGCAATTAAAAGACTGTCTAAAATGTAGAAAGACTACATATTTTATGTGTTGATTACGCACACGCAGCATTTTAAGTCGATGATATACACCGTAGGTAATCCTTGAGAATGTTGCCTTTATCGATTTGCCCTCTAACGCTTAAACGCAACGCGTATCATCATGTTCAAGGGCTACGCCTTTTTGATCGTATTAGTTAGAGAGACCTGTCATAAGAAATTGCTCTTATGATTGGCATGGCTTTATACTTCCACTAATGCCCGAGAGAGAATAGGGAGAGGGACATAGATGACTCTAGATGCCCCAGCCTCCCAGCGGTGGGGTACGCGCTAAAGTGAGATCGCCCTACCAGCTCAGTGACTCCACTATTAACCTTGGGAACCTCTTGAACCAACCTTCATGGACTCAAAGTCTACTCTGAGACACCACGTGAATCGTGCATCTGAAGATGAGCAAGTTCGGGGTTTTTGTTATGGGATGCGCTGGGGCTGGCAAGACGACTTTCTGCTCGGCGCTGATACAAAATTTGCGAATCAAAAGACGTTCATGCTACTACGTGAATCTTGATCCTGCCGCTGAAAGCTTTGTGTTCGAACCAGACATCGACATCAAAGAGCTGATCAGCCTTGAAGATGTTATGGAAGAGACTGGGCTAGGGCCCAACGGTGGGCTCATCTACTGTTTCGAGTATCTACTGGAAAATCTGGAATTCATCACCGAGCCTCTGGAGCCTGTCACGGAAGAGTACCTCATCATATTCGACATGCCGGGTCAGATAGAGCTGTACACTCATGTTCCAATTCTTCCAACTCTTGTCAGGCAGCTCACCCGTGGTTCGCTCAATATCAACATGTGCGCGGCGTATCTGCTAGAGTCAACCTTCATTGTCGATCGACCAAAATTCTTCGCGGGCACACTCTCTGCCATGAGCGCTATGCTCATGCTTGAGGTGCCACATGTCAACATTCTGAGCAAGATGGATCTCATCAAGGGAACAATAGCTCGACGCGACATGAAACGCTTCATTGACCCGGATGCCGGACTTTTGGACGACGACGAGCAGGCCGACGATGTAGCTACAGAGCGATCAACGGGCGAACAGGACCCACTAGCTGTATCCAACGTGATGGGTGGAGCCTCCTTCAAGAGGCTCAATAGAGCCGTGGCACAACTGATAGATGACTACAGCATGGTGTCATTTATCCAGCTCGACGCTCAGGATGAGGAAAGTGTTGGAGGCGTTCTGAGCTACATCGACGAGGCAATACAGTACCACGAAGCTCAGGAACCGCGTGAGCCCATGGAAGGATTGGAGTCGGACGGGTTGGATGGTGATGTCTGAGGGGGTCGGTGGTGATGAGTGATTCAGCACTCGAGATAACCATGGTACAGTGCTCCAGCTTTCGAATATCACTTCTCTCACAGTCTCACTCAGACTCATGAATTGTTTTCTTTTTTTCCTGTCATACTGTGATGCGATAGCGCAAACGGCGATATATGTAGCCATGGTTACCTGTAGATCAAGAACACCTGCACCAGCGGTCGCTACCAGTGTTGTCACGAAACAACCATGGCTGGCAATGTTCACTTTGCTCAGACGATACCCTAAGGTGGGTCACAAAGCCTGATTCTCAGGATATATAATCCCCTTCCTTCCTCTCTGCCACTGGAGAAAGCTGCTTTCACCAAAACACCATCTTTGTTGCAAGCACATATATCAATCAACTCACGCTGCACACTTCCAACATCAACGCTGCTCACGTTCTCATTATCAATCGTCTTTACATCTCTTCATCGTTCTCAAAACGTATTCCTTTGCAATGTCTACTTCAGGACAATTGACCGCCAGCTCCGGGCCTTCGCCGCTCAAACGCGGAGGACCCATCCCACTACCTGCCCTGCCGCAGCGAGAGACTCTCATGCGTTACGTCCGCTCGAAGGAGTTCACGCCGCAAGGATCAGTGGTTTGTTCAACACCACCAAAGCGCAACCTGCATAAAAGGGTATATTCTTCAGCGTTGCAGCAACTCGACCTACTGACCGCCGGCTGCACGTGTCTTCCCACGCCAACAATGGAACCATCACCAGTGTTCCTTTCCGCCAGACACAAGTCTGCAAACGACGCGCTCAAAGCCGTCCTCAAGTCGCTGCCACCAGCCGCGCAGCGTGTCTGTTCCGCCTGTGTCGACGATGACACTTCTACCCTGTCGGCAGACCAGCCGGAGTCTCCAAGTCCCGTCGAAGAGGCGTGCGACCTCGCATCCGTATTGCAGCAGATGCCCAGAGAGGTGCACGCCGTCTGGTGTGAAGACCCAGAGATTGCGAAGCTGCTGGGGCTAGAGCCATTGGCACCAAAGTCGCCGCTGAAGTCGGCCCTCAAGCCGCCCAGCCCTCGATTCGGGTCTCCAGACTCGGCGACGGACTCGCTCGACTTCTCGTCAGAGTCGGAGCCTTCACCGACCAGGTCGGCCCGCCGCGTCCGCTTTTTGCTTCCCGATGACGATGCCAGCAAGTCGAAGCGAGAGCTTGTACCGGCCAAATCGACTCGTCGAGTCCGCTTTCTACTTCCAGAGCCTGAGCCCCCTAAACCCAAAAAGCGGGTCGTTCATCGGAAGAAATTCGTGCCGGTGAAAGTGGTCATTCCGCCGTGCTATGCCGCACGAGCAGCGAGGTATCCCGGCTGGGAGATCCTCGAGGAGGAGGTGATTGTCACGACCCACACGTCGTGACGTGAGGCAGCCAACTGGTTTTGGGTTGTTTAGGCTTTTTGTTGTTACTTGGGCTTGTTGCGCTGTCATGATATCGTTACTTGGTCCTGTGTTGTGGCTTACTTTCGTCTTTCATGTATCTTACTTCGCGGTAGCAGTTAGTGTATAATTAAGAGAATCGGTCTTCACAACTTCTACATCTACTTTTGGTGCTCTTTGCTACTTTGAGATAAAATTATCTTCTTAAGCTGGCGATAGCTTTTACAGTATCTGAAGATCGCAAGCCCATCTGGGCAACTCAGAATCAGTAACCTTGTATTATATCCATGGAAGATCTTATGATGTGACAAGACTCATCATAACACCAGAGACACGCAGCCGCGGTACCCAACCCTGTCAACAATCATTGCAGCCGCCGTCTTGGGGGGTATTATATTCACGCAGCTTCTGAGCGGCTACCGTTACCATTAACCCGACCATCCTGTCATATCAGCTGCCCAAGCCTGCCTAAACTCCAACGCGCCAAATGAGCGCTCCCATGATCCCAATTAGCTGCGCCTGCGAAGCCCGAACTCGGACCCTGCGAGCATCCGCGCGAGCCTCAAACTCTCATCTTCTGCATACTCTAACTTTGGTGGCTTCGCCATGTTTGCTGCTTCTTTCCCCCCGCTCTTGCTAGCTGACCGTGCAACAGGTGTAGTAGACAATGATTTTCGAGGCGTAGTTTTGGCACGGGCGGAGGAGAGGCTGGCGGGCGATGCCTGTGCGGCCTTGGTTGGCGTGACGACTGGACTTGTCCCCTTGCCTGTCGGCGTTCGCTTGCTCTCGTAAGTACCAATGGAAAAGCGGTCAACCGGCTTGGACTGGCGTGAGGAGTGTCTGACTGGGGTTGGGGGATCGGGTTTTTGGGTCGCTTGTTGCTGAGGCTGTCGTGGAGAATCTGACAGGCTCACGTCCGTCAGGGGCGAGGATAGCTCTTGAAAATCAGCCACCTGCGATTCTATGTATGCATTGGTCTTCTCCTCAAGATGCGGTAGCGCCGTGTTTATATCATCCGGTGAAGCCTTGGCTGCTGCAGTATCAACTGACAACGGACAGCTGCTTTCCATATGAGATGAACCGATCGGAAAGCGCTCAGTCTTAGCAGTCTCCTCGAGTGGTGCAGACACAGGCGGCAGTAGGTTGTCATTGAGTTCGGGACCGTCCGTGACTGGAGAGGATGTGGGCAAAGCCGTGTGGTCCGCTTCTTGTGGTTCAATGACGGAATTACTCGGAACGTTATCGAAGGATTGTTCATCCACTCCAGAGTAAGAACGGTTGACCGTTGGTACCTCGACCATAGCAACGATCTCTTGTTCTTCGCTTGTCTGCGCATTGCTCAATTCCGTAGAGATTAAAGCTGTAAAAGGCTCTTCTTCAGGGGTGGCATGGGTTGCTAGGCCGCTCATGTCCGCGATCTCCGAGATCTCTCCTGGATTAGCCGAGACATCTGCAGGTTCGAGCTTTGCCATCTTGACTTCAGGAGCATTGTCCGATTCACCGCTAGCCCGCCGTTTCTTGGTTGTAGGACCCCGTGGGGTTGGTATTTCTTGAGCCTTGACGGGATCAATGTTTCCAAACTCGTCGTGTATGCAGCGGCGCTGAGATGGCGTTAGTCGCGCGACATTAAGCCGAACAATGAATCTTACCTTGCTTCTGCGACAGTCTAGACAAGCCTTTCCCCGGCTTCTCTTACTGTTAGGACTGTCCAGATTGAGGTCAACTGCGTTTGAAGCGACGTCAACGGACAAATGAGAGATAAACGGTTGAGCAGGCTGTATTTTGACATCGAGGCTCGTATCTGTATTTTCGCTTTCAAGGGTCTGAGGCGCCACCAAATGTTGATTATCAACGACGACAGCAAAATTAGCGTTTCCCGGCCACGCAGGAACGACTTTTGATGGTTGCACAGCTGTGTCGACCTCATGCATTGTTCGCTGATCATTTCTCGATACTTGGTCGCTTGGATTAGTAGTAAGGTCAATGGATACGTCTCCGAGGATTGTTGCTGATCGTACGACAAATTCCTCCTTGTGCTTGCACCGAATCCTCCGCTTTCTGCAGATATCACACGCCATCCGTTTAGGGCCAAGTATCGAAGGCTTGGATGCACTGAGAGCGTTGGCAGACGGCACAGAAACTATTTGGTTTCCTGGAGATTGAACAACAGCAGCAGCCGCCTTGAGTGCCTCGGCGGCTTTGGAGCGCTGTCGTGCGGATTGACGATCTGGCGCGTGCCTTCTTCCGTCTGCGGTCGCCTGACGCTCCAATTTTCTCAGTGCAGCTACGCTCAATTTTCGCTCTCCGTTTGTGTAGCTGTCATCCGCAAGGAGCGCATCGGGATGAGCCCAAGAAGGAATGATCTCGTTGCCACGCTTCCACGCTGTCCACATGGCGAAAGTCTTGACGACCTCGACTGGGTCTTTCCGTCCTTTGGGTATCGATCGGGTTACAGCATTGCGCACGTCCGCTGATATGCCTTCAACCTTTCCGAGAGAGATCATGAGAGTCCTGAATATGTAGCGAACTAAATCTGGAAGCCCATCCAACTCCCCTCGAGGGTAATATCGCGCGTTGTAGTTCTCCAACCCGGGATCCGAGTTGTGACCAAACTTGTTGATGTCCAAATAGAGGGGCTGCGCGCGGTGAAAATTTTCGCCTTGAGCAAACTTTTGAGCCACGGTCGGTGGAAGCGGGTCCTGCTCGAGATACTGGAGGACTGCATACCAAAGAATCTTTTGAAAGTGAGGATACCGGAACTTCCGAGCGACTTTGGTATTCTTCTCGATCTCCGCAATGCGTATCTGCATTCCATAATGCATTCGCGTTAAGAAGTTACCACCAATGACCAGGCTGTTCTCAGGAGTCCAGACTGCATGTATCCAACCAGACGGAATCAACATGGTATCGCCTTCGGATAGATCGACGCGATAACACTCCTTGGCTTGATCTGGCAGAAATGTGAAATTCTGAGCGGGCGAAAGGCACCATTGCTCATACTTTTTCAAGTGCTGCTTTTTGGGCGGAATGAAGAAGAAAGTTTTCCTCCCCTTGACGATGTGATAGTAGACGGAGGAGCCTCCAAAGTCGATGTGAAAGTCTGTGTAACAGTCTGCGACGGACATGAGGCAGTAGAACTGTACCTTGGGATAGTTTCCTTTGGCAATTTCTTCCTCGGGCCATACCGAGTCTTGCAGATCAAGATCACGGACAATCTTCGGTCGTCTGATCAGTCTACCCAACATGCTGGATGATACTTCAAGACTGATAACATTCCGAACGACTTTGTCGCCCTCGGCTTCGTAGTAGTCGGCCCATTTTCTCATGTTCCACCGCTTGTCGGAACCTTCTTGAGACTTGACTTCGATGACTTCAACCTTCTCTTCGGGGCCATAGAGCTCGGATACACGTCGTACTGTCAGGCCGTGCGGTATAACCATGTCGAGTCCATCTTGACCATCGTCTGGGGCATATTCGTGCTCGTATTGCTGTTCGGAATAACCGACTTCGGGGGCTTCACCGGGGTTATCAAATACCAATTCCATAGCGCTGGATATTGGCAACTCAGTCCCAGGTACTTTCGGTCGCGGGTTCATCGACGCCGGTACCACAACGGGTTCCGTGATGCCTCCGCATGCTTGGAAATATTCAGCTGTCACGAGTTCGGGAGGCATTCGAGCAAAATTGTCGGGAAGAAACGTCAGGGTCCCGTTCTTTATAGGCTCGATGTAGTGGTGCTCAGGATTCTCATCGGACGTCCTGAGAACGCCCTCGTTCAGACCGGCATAGTCGACGGCCGCATGAGCCCTCGAAGACTTTCGCACGACTATTGATGATTAACCACATATATACATGCAGCGAAGACCGTTACTTACATGTTGTCGGCCCATGCTTGGGCTTGCAACCGCGGCAGAAAAACTTGTCGACACTCCGAACTTCACGTTCGTTCTTGAACCCGGCACAGGCGAAATGGAACCACCCCTTGCAACCGTTACAACTGATCCACGACTCATGCTCCCGACTAGACGAGTTCGGAGTAAGGTCGCATCCAGCGCAGACCGTCTTCCGTTGAGAAGATGACTTGGGTTTCGTGTTCCTCTTGCCGCTCGAGACGTTTCGTTCAGCTACTGCAATGGCTGAAGGTGCGGAGGAGCAGCGCAATATTCTATGAGTCTCAAAGAGTTCACTAGACTGTTCGGCTTTGGTGTCGTAATCTGACCTCTGTCGTGCGTGCGCAAAATCTGGCGAATCCCTCGGAACTGCTCCGGCAGAGGCTGGCCTGCGATCATCCTCCGGTTTCATGCCAATGATAGGCCTAGAGAACACATTGCCGTCGTCCGTCAGACTCTGAGGCGAGTGCAGCTGATTGACCGTATGCTCATCTGCTGCACGAGCTGCCGAAGTTCGTCTGTTGCCAGCACCTGAGGCTTTGCTTGTCGCTCCCCTGGAAGAGGTTTTGGTGCGGCGTCCTTTCCTTTTGCGGACCTCTGTAATTGCCTGCACTCTCCCTCCTTTCATTTGCACATTCTCAATGTCGCCCGAAGAACTGAGATTTTCTGACTCTTCGGGTGGTGTACGGGTCTGCAGTGTAGTCGACACGGCTTCTAGAGACCGCAACTCGTCATATTTGATCCCATCATCTTCCAGAGCTTGCGCAGATTTTATGTTGTCAGGAGGGGTTGTACGGTCCGACATGTTTCTGGGATACATCAATTCTGTCGAGCTGACAGCCGTGCCGTCTGTAGAAACGCCATTAGCAGCTGGCGGGAGTCGTTGATGCCAACTAATTGTGAGTTGATCGGTCTGCGCATGTCCATTCGAGAACACCATGTTTGCCGATGCAAGATTATGGCCCCGAGCGAAGCTCAACAACAACTCCGCATCCGAGACTTGCTTGTTGGGATCCGACACATGCGGTTCGTAAGGATTACTGCCATGAAATCCTCCCGTGAGGCCCATCTCCTGATGCGCATTATGGAACCGATTGGCGGTGGGGACGTGGCTTGTGGATGGTCGCAATCCGCTATGGTACAGCTCGGAGGGAGGGATCACTTCGGAGCGGGCGCGCTTCGACGGTCTCTGCCTGAAAAGTGCGCCGTCGTCTGCGGGACGCTTTGCGGTGTACGCGCGAGGACTCCATTGTGTCATTGACAAGCCCTGGGCATGAGAGGAGGAAGTTCGATGAGAATGGGCGGCGAAGGTGGGGCTCGTAGCCAGCGCGATTGTCGCGAGAGCGTCGATTGGGGATCCTTGGACGAGGTGAGAGCCATGGTGACCGACAAGGGGGCTTTCTGCCACAAGCTGTCCTCGAGACTCGCCTTCAGACTCGGTGTCATCTCCCGTGTGGAAGTGCGTTGTCTGGTAGCCGTCCTGCGCCCGCTCCGTGGACTTTCGGGTTGTGCCGTGCGAAAAGACGAATGCGGCCGGCGCGAGTGGGTGAGACGAGATGGGTGACAGAGGCTCAATGGCATCTCGGGGAGATGGAAGGACTTTGGTACGCAACAGAGGCTCCCCGATCTCTCGTTTGAAGGAATTGCAGCTCATGATGGGTGCTGTGCGGTGTTCGGAGGTCCCACCCGCCGCGGCGGAGACCATCCCTCGCTCGAGGACTTCCGTCGCAGTTCAAGAGCCGAGAGTACAGTCCGGTTAATTTTGAACATGCTCTAACAAGCCAGATAGCCAACGCAATGAGCTTTCAGTGCTGCTGATGTTAACTGAAGTGCGAACTCATGATTCACTCGTGGCGGGGAGTTGTGGTGACCTCGGGACATCACAAAAGGCTCCCGCCAAGTGCCAAGACGCTAGCGGAGTGTGGGAGTACTTCGATACCTTCAACTCTGCATGGATTTGTTATGTGAATGCTCTCCTGCACCAGTGAACCATGGAACCGAACTATTCACTAGCATCGGTTGACGTAAATCATTATATTCTGGGTTTTACACTACTTCACTTGAGAGCGCCAACGAAAAGCTCGGGAGTCTGTAGATATAATCCTAGGCCCAGCTGTATATGTATCTACTTTTCAAGCGGATCTACCACAGACTTGCTGTCTTTATCTGCCTCAGGCTGGCCTTGAGCTCCTGACCAACTCAAAAACTTTTGCCTATTGCCTCATTTTACCTCCCTGTACATGAACTTCGTCTGATTGACTCGTTTGAACTACACAAACAGCGTTGGCGCGGCGATCATCAAGGTTAGGAACGCACGCCGCATTGAGAAATCCATCACGTGCCCTAATCGATAACAACGTCCCTCTCCACTGCTCACACCACATCGTAGCCTTCCTCCTTGAACTGTGATACCCAACTTTACGAAGCCTATAGTCCACAGCATGAGTCGCGGAGGCAAACTTGCACCAGAAGTAAACCGGTGAGTGGGGTTGTGTGCCCATCTGCGTGGATATAAGGAAGAATCACGACTGACCGAATGTATCAGTGCTCTATTCGTCAAGAATTTGAGGTATGCGCGCCCCGACTTGAGCGTCTTGAGCGAGCAGCAGACAGCTCGGACTATATTCTGACTGATAACCCAGCTATAACGTCACTCCGGAAGAGCTCTTCGACCTGTTCGGCAAGTTCGGAGCCGTCCGGCAGATCCGCCAGGGGATTGCCAGCAATACAAAAGGGACGGCCTTCGTGGTCTATGAAGACGTGATGGACGCGAAGCAGGCGTGCGACAAGCTCAACGGCTTCAACTTCCAGAACCGATATCTTGTCGGTACGTAGCAAAGGCGCTCAGTGAAATTAGCTGGAGTTCGCGACAGCTATACGAAAGACCATGCGCTGACCTAAATGCTTTTAGTGCTCTACCACCAACCAGAGAAGATGGCCAAGTCAAAAGAGGAGCTCGCAGAACGACAGGAGAATTTAGAGAAGCTGAAGCGGCAGCACGGGATCGAATAACATGAGGCGGGGCCTGCAGAGACGCCGCGCCTTGCGGGTCCCACGAGGGAGGCAAGGGACGAGGAAGTCCGAGAGAAGGAGAGGTGGAAATGTGTCTGGGCGTCCGCCCGTCGACCTCTGTCTGTGCTGGTGCCACGGCGTCTTAAGGAATTGCTATGACCGGTCTTGAAATTGCTACATTTCTTGCGACGGCAGTCGATTACCTCTGTTTGGCTGGTGATGTGCTGATTGTGGGGCTAAAATCATTGCTAGCTTGGCGAGTGTGAGGAGCTAAGGATAGCCCTGTTGCAATCAGCTGCGTAGGCTGATCCAATCAAACTCGATATGATTCATCTGGATCGTAGGTTGTGATGACACCCGTGCGATTCATGGCAGGAGAAACCTGCAAAGCAAACGGCGGAGTATCACTGTTTTCAAGTTGATTCTGAGGCCTACAGTTGAAGAACGAATATCACAGACTTCATGTGCGGTTCCTCCGCCAATTTTGTTCTCTTAGCAATCACCACCCGTCATCTATCCCCTTACACTTATCATGTCCTCTAACATTCTTCACATCTCTCCAAAACCCCTCTCGGACACTGACCGGTCCAGCCAAAGTCATAGCCCCAACATCCATCCTTCTCCACCACCTAGTCTCCGGCGGCCGCTACCACGAGTGCGCCAGCCGCGACTGTGATTTACACAGCCGAGGTGGTAACCGCGGCGGCGAACGTGGTCGTGCTAGTCGTGCTCGTGCTAGTCGTGGTCGCGGGCGTAGTAGTCGATGGGATCTCAGTCGAGACAGTCGAGACAGACGCAGTCGTGCGCGTCGTAGTCGTGGTGGGCGTAGCCGCGGTGCCAGTCCCAGTAGCCGCAGGGGCGTCGCCGGTGGTCGGGCTCAAAGTAGCGAAGCTGGAGGTAGAGGTCGAGCTAGAGCGGGGCCCGGCCGAGGTAGTGGTGGACGCTTGCCTCCTCTTCATGAATGCGGCAGACACTGGGCTCGGAAGAGCGGAGACTGGGCTCGGCACCGTGGCGAAGGACACTGGGGTGCTGATGGGAGCGATGGATATTGGGCTCGGTACCAGAGAAAGGGACACCGCGCTCGTTGCAGCAACGGGCACTATGCTCCTCGAGGGAGCGAAGGACACTTGTGGCGCCGCGGTGGCGGACGATGCGAGGAGGAAGAGGGCGAGGAGAGTGTAGCGGGACTGCATCTTTGCTGATTGGGGGGAGCTTTGAGATATACTCGTGGGTTGTATGTGATGGTATGGATGAGATTGAAGAAGACTGACCGGCAGCGGGAGAGGTTTGACAAAGGCTTTTGGAGAAGAGAGAGAGAGATATAGAGATGCGAGCACCAGACTGAGAAGTTGAGGCAGGTATTTGATGGAGCACAGAGATGGAGAAAAGAGCCTGAGCATGATGAAGACTTTATATCTTACCTAGCGACCAGCAGCCGCGTCTACAAAGGCCCAGAGACATCACCAGCCGGTCCGGCAAGTCAACGATCCGGTTTGATCAGACGTGCAAGTACTATTTTCTCAAGGCAGACAAGTAGGCATGAGAGACAGAAAGAAAGCAGCATAACATCGATGCCCTCGTGGCGAGGCTGCAACTCCAAGCTGCTATGCGTGCGGTCTATTGATGAGAATCGCATGACGATCCTGCGCAGTTTTGCACTGTATAGCGTCTGATATTGAAAGCAAACCCTAAGTATCGTGATATGTGACGAGATCCAACATATCGGTCTGAGGCAACCCAGGTTGCGTAATCGACTATCACTGTTGAAAGTTATGCGCTGAATCCTTCTGTTGATGTGGTCGGGCAACGTTGGGCGGCGCGCACGCTTGAGAGTTGTAGCGTTTCATGACGCAACCCCATTTGGGGAAACGCGCCTCACATGTGCAGCCGCGTAAGTTATAGTGATGGCAAGTATGAGATAACAATAGCCAAAACATGCCCCTGCCACACATTCTGACTGACCTACATCCCCCGTAGATCCGACACAGGATTCTTCAAGGGTCAGTACAGGAGCGAGAGTCTGTCTGACACTTTATGCGTCCACTCAATGACGCAACACCGCGTATAATTAAGGTACTATATAGCGACGGCAAAGTGGTATCATGAACAGGCGCAACAGCACAAGCCAAAGACAGGAAGACGCTAAGGCAATTAGCCAGGCCAACGTAACCAGAAAAAAGATCCTGAAGAAATTCCTTCACACTATGAGCAAGAGATTCGGTCCCACTTGCGCTCTAGTACGCCTTAACCACTCCTAAGAACCTTAATCCGGCGAACTGGCACAGAAACGGGCCCCTGTAGAAACCGGCCAACGCCGTCGCTGTAGGATGCAAATATAGCCTTAGAAACCCTGGAAGGGGTTTGCTGCGCCAGAGCCTTCGTCATACCCAGCAGCCGCGCGATAACTCTCAGCGAGCTGACTGCTATCTTTTCGCCGTGCCTGCCTTGGCTTATAAAGCCCCGGCAGCGCGTGCGCGGAGTCGTCCGAGAGGCGCGGCTCGACGAAAGCCTCCATGCGGACAGTCCCGATCGCTTCGAAAAAGTTGGGGTTGTAGAAAGAGCCGCTGTTGACAGAAGTGCGCCGACTCGACCCGGCCGCTACGCTGTTGGCGTTATACATGGACGGAACTGAGGGTGCATTGTGATGGTCGGAGGAAGAGATGGAGTGGTTGGAGGGAGCAAAGTTGTTGTGAGAGAAGGAGCGGAAGCCGATGCCGGGCGCAGGGAGACGCGGACCGGTCGTACTCCGCTTGCGTCCGTGATGGGCGGCGAATCGAGGCACGTTGGGAGGACTGGCAGCGTCAGGCACAGGCACAGGTCCCGGTCCAGAGCCACCAAGTCTCGGGTCAAAGTATGACTCCAAAATTGGTTCCGTGTATGGCGCAGACCTTAACAGTGTGTCCGGGCGAGACCTGTCTTTCGCCAACCGCACTGAATCCCGTATGGGCGCTCTGCGCAGGCTGGCACCGGGAGGCCGGCGTTGAGCCTCGTGCTCTTGTGGCGGGACACGCGGTAAGGTTGGTATCTCAGGGACTCCTTGACCCGAGTGCGCCAAGAACGACAACGCTGTCAGCCACACGTAATGCCGCTCACGGGAGATAGCAGTGAATTTGAGAGCTCTGGCAGGTGTCAAGATGAGTATGGACCGGTTGAAGATGGGTTCAGAGCTGGCGCTCTTCGATAGAGGAGTATCGTCCTTGACATCCAAGACCGACTGTATATGAACTGTACCAGGACGTCAGCTCTTGAACCGCACAAACTTGTGCACCCCAATAATAACTCACGCTTCCTGCCACTCTTGCCCATCAGCGCCGACCCGGAAGTCGGCTGCTTGCTGCTCCACATCACGGTCCGCTCATACGGTGACAGCCAGACCCAACGCTTGTGCCGCACTCCGTTTCCTGTCATGTCTGCGGTGCCCTCGGTACCAAATTCTTGCGGGGACTCTGGCACGCCGAAGGACTTTCCTCGTCGGACGTATTTCCACATCCATTCCCCTACCATGGTCATGGCTATAGCGTCCACGACACTTGTCTGATTTACCGAGCTGGCTACCGATGTGCTACCGGTATATGACGTTCTACGAGAAGACAGAGGTTGTTGTGGAGCCTTAGGAGCGGTATAGACATACTGAGCTGACGTTATGATATCCTTAGGTAGAGGAGGAAGCTGAGGCGTTCCTGATCTCGGCGACAGAAGCGACGGCGGCGTGGTCGGACTCTCAGGACGGCTTGCTGCGCGACCGTTACGCGGTATGACTGCCGCAGACCGTACCTTCCGCAGACTGTCTTTAGGGCCCAGTTGCTTGCCTGGATAAGGACGTCGGCCTGGAAACATGCCGCCACCTCGAGGCGTCGGGCTTTGCGAGCCTTCACTCTTGCTGTGTTTTCCTTGTCGTGAACTGTGCCGTGTAGGAACAGGGAACGGAGGCAGCAGGATGCCGCTACTGGCACCGTTGGAGCCGCCGCTACCAAAGCTCGTGTTGCTGGAGTGCTGCCGCATATGGGCGACGTTGCCGCTCTGGATCAGGGCCGATCTTCGCACGTTGGACTGCTTATAGGCATTTGCAAGCCTGAAAGTCTTGCCAACCTTTGAGCGCCGCTCCAAAGAACTTCTGGGACTGGATTGTCCGTGTGATTCCATTGGGCCAACGTCCGACTTGACTGGTGACTTTTGTTCCTCCCTCTCTTCGTCGAACCCCGCTTTCTCCTCAGGGACCGGAGTGGGAGGATGGGAGAAGAGAGCTGCGCTTCTCGAACCTTTCGATGGCATGGCAGATCTTGTAGGAGGCACGTCCCAGTCATCGCTTTGCTTCTTCTCATCAGCGTCCTCCTCCTCACCAGACTCAAAGCCGTCAAAGCCGGCGAACAAGCTACTCGATCTGAAGGGCCGCCGAAGATCTGGCTGGTCGCGCGAGAGAGGGCCATTGTCGTTGTTGCCAGGATAATGGTCCTCAGTGATGATGGGCAGCACCGGGCTCTCCAGTGGCGGGGAGATGATCCTTGGAGGTTGGAATACGCTGCTCTGCTCGCGATCCGAGTCTGCTGCTCGACTATCTCTATCCTCGGGTATATCATTATTCGGCTTGTATGGAGGCTCAATGCTGGGAGTTCGCGAGAGAATCGAGGATGGTTGTAGATGAGCTGGAAGTTTGATCGGTCGTCTGTCGACGCGTATCTCCTCTGTTTGCACAGATACTGAAACAGTAGGAACAGAAGAGTTCCGGTCGGTCTGGCAAGCTACGTTTTTAGTGTGTGGGGGAAGGACTGCTTGTTTTGGAGACGAAGGTGCGGAAAGGGGTGGATGTATGGCGATCGATGGGATCTCAATCGAAGGAGGAGCAATTGGTCGTTTCGGTGATTTTGGAGGTATGGGTGTTGGTGCTGACTCGGAGGGAAGATCTGTCTGAGTAGAAGCGAATGAGACATCGGGTTTGGCTTCCACGGGCGCTTTGGCAACAGGTGTAGTTGGGGTTTGGGTTTGCGGTGCTTCCGGTGTGTCCGGTGTGCCTGGTGTTGCAGGCGTCGCAGGCGTTGCAGGAGGACTTAACGGCTCTGTCACAGTCTGAGCCGACACAGAGACTGTTGAAGAAGGAGCAGGCTTCGGCTGAACGCCGACGAGCTGTGAGAAGATGTGAGCAACGGGACCAGCTGATACGCGCTTTCGACGTTGGTTAGCTTCCACGTCTTGTTGAATCTGGATGGGCCCTGTCCCCTTGTCGACCACTGCCGGCTTCGGGGAAAGCCGTGGGGATGCCGGTGGAGTAAACTGAACTCCCGTATCGACGTATTCGCAAGCGACGGGACGATTGATGCCTTTCTGCATACGTTGGTTTTGTTCCAGGTCAACTGTGGTATCTGGCACCTCCGGAGACTGTACTGAATTGTCTCTGTTGTGAGAAGTCAGCCCCAGGACTCGTTTCGCCTTGTCGTCTTGACGGATCGACTGCCGTGATTCCAACGCTCTCCTTGCGCGGAGCTCGTGTTCCGGATAGTCATCGTCGTCGTACTCGAAATCTTCATAGTCTTCGTCATCTTCGTCAAAGTTCAGTTCGTCTGCCAGACTCAGTCCAGCATTGGTGCCGTTGACCCCTCCCATGCCATAGATTGAGGATCTCAAGTTTTTATACACGCTGTTGTTGCTCATTGACCTGATGTGCCGCCTGTTGAAGGGATAGGAGCCCTTTCGCCCGTGCGATCTGAGGCTCGCCGTGTCGCTTTCGGCTGCATTGCCCCCTTCCCGGCCGTTATCATCCCAGTCGCCATCGCCTGCCGCCTCGTTGGCCTGTGCCAGAGCCTGTTGGGTAGCGAGTTCGGTCAGAACACATTTCATGCGGCTTTCCGTGATGTGGATCCGACGCTCAAGCGCCCTTCTTTCGCCTTCCCACGACTCCTTGTCTTCGTGCCAGAAATCGTGCGTGCGGGTGGAATCCTCTTCCTGACTCCGTAGCTTCATCTGCAGAGACTCAAACTTCGATTTCAAGTCGTGGTTGGCTCGGCCGGCCTGATCTCGCTCCTTTTCTAGCTCTTCAATGGCGCGCCGCGAGTCATGATCGAGCCGATGGAGCTGCTGCTTCACCATTCTTCCCTCCTTGGCACTCTCCGAGAGTTTGACGAGAAGCGAGTCGTTCTCGGTTTTGGCGACCTGGAGGTTGTTCTCCAGATGATCGATGAATTGATGTTTCGAGTCAAGCTCCCGCCGCAGTGAAAGAATCTCCGACACTAGCGATGCGTGTAGTGTAGGTGTGAACCTGCGGGGATCGAGAATAGAAATCTCCCCTTCCTCCACCGATCCCTCCTCCGCTCCCGCTTCTGTCTGGTAGAAGTCTGCTTGCTGTGCAGGCGAGGGTGAATAGGTGGTTGCCGGCAGGATGGCGCCATGTCGCGACATGCGCTGCACCGGATGGGAGGACAGGCCGTCAAAATGTGCGCCTGAAGACCCTGAAAAGACTCCATTTGGCGCAAAGCCTCTGGCCTGAGCAGAAAGGGCCGCTGACATCTTTTCGTATTGTTCCTCAAATGGCAAGATAAATGATGTTCGCAGTCTGAGGCAACATCAGTTAGAACTCTCAAGATGAATCGCTATTTCTCATCGATGCCACACTGCAAATTGCTTTGCAAGCTGCTGCACCATGAGCCAGTCGCTGAAATAGCAGCACATACCAAGCTATTGACACCCGTACTCAAACTTCAGGCTCGCTCCTGCCCGGAATGATACCGCTCAATCGACGTCGTTTCGCTTTTCATGTGGTCCGGAACTCAGATGCCTAGCTGCCCATATATATCTATAGGTAAGTGTACAGTCGTGATGGCGCAAGACCGGCTTGGTATCCTCAAAGGTTCGATTTTTCAGTCAAAAGGAAGGTCCAGTCGTCGAACAAAACGAGAGAGAAAATGAGCGCATTCGAATCATTCCGAACTCGCTTCTAGAGAAGTATAACCAACACAACGTTAGCCATGATGCGTGTTACCAGTAGCGGCAGCCGGTTCAATCGTGAATGGCATGAAACGCTGAGCAGGTAGAGCGCAAGCAGAGCGTCTCTTACCAACGCGGTGTGTCCGTCATCCAGAGCTGCCGACAGCTTCAGGTAAACTTTGCAAGTCCCGAACGAGTGGATCAACCTTGGTGTATGCACTCAGAAGACAAGCTGCAGTCGCTGCGCACGCACGTCTAGCGAGCACGTTGTATGACAGCTGACAGCAACGGAGGAGGTGCGCTGTGAGTGAGCGCACACGAACGACAGCCAATCCGGGAGGTCAAAACGCGTGCTTCGGAGGTGACTGAGGACGAAAAGCGAAGCGAACGAAGCGAGTCAGCGGCCCCTGGTCGTCGAGGACAGGAACACACACCCTCTCTCTCGCTCGGTGTGGATACTCTCCGTAGAGTGAAGGAAAGCCGGGGGCCACCGCGAGTTGCTCCGAGATATGGAGAGCAGCACACCTCAGGCTGCTCTCCACCCGGCACGATGGCGCCCAATTTCCAGTTGCTGCCATCGGGGCACAACAAGCACCAGCACCAGCGCCAGCGCCAACGCCATATGCACACATGGAGCCCGCCAGCAACAACAAGTGCGGGACCCCCGCAAGGTTCAGGCACAGGAAAAGCCTCTTGGTGCTCCTTGTCCGCAACTGTGGGGGGTTCCCACAACGCTCGGCAGCCCGTGCGCCGTTTTGGCAGCAGCGCCAGTCGCGAAATTGGAGGGCGGACAGGCTCTCGGTTGGCCGGGATGAGCTGCCCAAGACCCGGGGGCGCACCAAGGCTGCCAGCCGGAAACCTTACCCGCGTTCCCGATACCCAGCAGCTCCAGCATCTTCCTCGGGAAGGTCGGTATGGTGTACATACGGCGGCAGCTTCGGCCCAGTAGTACGAAATATACGGAGTACTATGTACACATTATGCCCGCGGCCTCGAAGACATGGACAAGTCGGCAGCATCATTTCTAATGACCGAGCGCGTCACGCACCCTTTCTCCTATTCTGTGCAGAACCACAGCTTCATCAGTCCCGAACTTTGGCTCAGTTACAGGTGCGCGCCGGCGATCTTGACACTTGGGTCGGGAATTGAAAGGTCCAAAAATAAGTTGGTCCGACAAGGGGGAAGTGAACGTTTCACGCGTGGGCTTGAGTCGGCGCTTGACAACTTGTGTAAGAGTCTAGAGGCCACCGAATGTCGTTGTCTGCTTCAAGACGATAGTGAAGATCAAGGCTGATTCGAGGCTGTCGCATACACAGTGTACACAGTATGCAGTGATCTTTGAAGCCAAATTCTGTGTTCTTCGCCCCAACCTTCTCTCATACTCGTACATACTAGACTCCATGAGTCCATGGATTTAGGAGAGCCCTGGAGGATGATCGAATTACACAGGCACTCACTACTCCGTAATCCGTAACGGTAGGTATGCATGTGACTGCAGGCGACTTTGAGGTGATGAGAGCGTGCATGACAGTAAGGGTGATGACCGCACACAATTCCGGATGTCGTTCCATCGACCCTCTTAAGGTTTACGGTGTGCGGAGTAGCCTGAACGTTAGTCAACGCCCATGTGCATCGACAGCTGTGCGGAGTACTCCGTACCATCCCATGGATCAATTGATGCATCTCGCGATCCTTTTTCGGCCAAGGTGCGGGAAAGTGATGCGCCCAAGCTCTTCAAATCTCCGATAGGCGCCACAGCTTCGCCCGTCGCTTCACCGAAACAATTTCTGCTAACTTCGGCGTCTCCCATATCCGCCGGTACTGCGCGAATCACCGACAGGCGGCATGCCTCTGCGCAAATCATTCAAGCGGTGGCGGGACCGTGGTGCTGTGCAGCCAGGCGAGAGCGAAGCTGCGGAGCTACGAAATGCACCTACGAACAGCCGGCAGACGCGCTCCTTCTCGCGCTGAAGAGCCGGAACGCGACCGGGCGATCATGGTTGGGCTTTCTCGGGAAATGACAGCGATCGTCATGATGTACCTGAAAGCAGCTAAACTAGATCCTCTGCCCAGGTGTATGATGATCAGCGGCGGCACAGCTCAGGAGAGCCCATATGAAATTCGTATGAAGAAGCTGTTGTTGAAGCTTGCTTGGAAATAGTATTTCATCACTTATTAATGGAAAGTTGCTTCGATAGAACTTGCGGAGGAAAAATTTGCGTCGTTTATATATAACTGACTGCCTTCGTCATAAACCGATGTATTAGCTTCATGTACTCGTAGCCTCAAATTATTAGCAAGAACAACGGACCTATGTTTTCAGCGATCATTCAGGGCTGTGGAACTAGTGCCCAACGTCGCTTGTCGATGTTGTAAGAACACGACTTCTGGCATTAAGGTCAGACTCACCAGGAAGACTCTCAGGGTAGTTTTCACCAAGATGTTCTAATCGTCTGCACTCGTTGCAGCAGATTGAAAATCCCTGAGAACGGGCCCCCATCGATCAATCAGGCACTGTAAGCACTTGCATGTACGAAACCACGATCTCACCTCGGACGTTAGCCATTCAACTCCTAGGACAGAGAGCCCCAACAACATCAGACGATATGTCAGAGCCAAACCCCACAGAAGCTGGTCCGGCCAAACCAGCAAGCTCGAGCGGGCCTGCAGTTCCTCTCGCAGCCTTGCCCCCAAACGTAGCGTCAATGAGGCAGCAGACGGCCGACGAGGTCCTGCAGGCCATGAACAAGATGCCACTGTTCATGACGACTCTCGACGAGACAGACGAGCAGGGCGGGGAGAACGTCGCGCTCGAGGCTATGAAGGCACTGGCTTATGAGGGCACGAGAGCAGAGATAGCGCAGAACTTCAAGGAGCAAGGAAACGAGTTAGCTAGAGCCAAGAAATGGGCGGATGCGAAAGAATTGTATAGCAAGGCTCTGGCCGCGCTGAAAGCGCCTGCGGAGCAATCCCCGGAGGAGGTGGACGAAGTTGCTCAGAAGAAGCTGGAGACGGAGCTCGAAGAGACATGCCATGTGAACAGAGCTCTTTGCCACTTGGAATTAAGTAATATCAAGATTCATCAACAGTGTGTCCCCTTTGCCTTCCTGCTGACTATCGCTTTCGCAGAAAACTTCCGTTCCTGTAACATCGATTGCGCGGCAGCACTGCGCTTGAATCCTTCAAATGTGAAAGCACTGTATCGATCCGCGTCAGCATGTTTTGCATTGGACAAAATCCCTGAGGCGGAGGACGCCTGCTATAGAGGCTTGGATCTCGATCGAGATAACGCCTCGCTGAAGAAACTCGCTCTGAAGTTGCATGAGCGGAAGGCGGATCTCGCAGTCATCGCTCGCAAACGACAGGAGCGCGAGGATAAGAAAGCAGCTGAAGCCAGGACGCTCGCCAAAGCGCTTAGGGACCGTAACATCCGAACCAGAACAACCGGGAGAGCGCCTGATCTGGAGGATGCAGTCATGAAGCTCAGCGTTCCGGAAAACGCTACGTCCAAGCTTACACTGCCCGTAGTGCTCCTCTATCCTCTACACCTCCAGAGTGATTTTATCAAGTCCTTTCAAGAGACCGAGACTCTGTCTCAACATCTGGCTTATATATTTCCCCTGCCGTGGGACGAAGGCGCAGAATTCTCTCCCAAGAGCGTCGATTGCTACGTGGAAACCCCATCGGGCGGTCTTATCAAAGTGGGAAAGAATATGGCCCTACGAGACATCCTTAAAGACGGCAGAGTGGAGGTTGTTGATGGAATCGTTACGATCAACGTGGTCCCTTCAAGTAGAGCGTCGCAGTGGATTGCAGATTTTAAAAAACAGAGAATCGTCTAAATAAACTCAACCGTCTAGTCAAGCCTACACCATCCCGCTGCTCAGAGGCATGTCATTGGCTTCGTAAATGATATATCCTAATCGACATATCATTTTCCTTACCATTACAGCCATCCCATATCGCGTTCGAAGCCCGTCAACCATCTCGTAAGCAAATTATCCTGCCCTTCAAATATTTATGAAGCTCAACCTCTCATACAACTTTATATGTATCTCATCAGGTAACTCATGAGGCCCCATAGCTCACGCATCGCTTCAACCCTGTCCTCTTTACAGAACAGGTTAAACCAACGCGTGCGTTGCAGCGTTGGGGAGCACCACGACGGGCTAGACGGGTTACTAGGCATCTCACCCGAAGACAGAAATTCTAGGTATTGTTGGTGAATGCTCAGCTTGACGATGCTTATATGGTGATTCAACGATGAAATCATGAACACCTAGACAAGTGTTAGTCAGGTTACACTATGCATTCTGCCTGGATGCAGGTTGCTTACGTTGTCAAGGTCATCGTCTCTTTCCTTCCCGACAGCTCGATAATCGACTTTGGGATCCCAATATCCGGTCCCAGGCTTCAGCTTCTTCCACGCTTCAACACCTAATTGCTTTCGTCGTGCGGACCCATCGGACTGTTTATCTTTCGGAACGTCCTTACAACGACTCTTAAGTTCAGGTTCTTTCTCCTCGACCCCAGCTTCGTCGGTGTTGCCGGCCTCGTTTCCAATCTCTCCTCCGGGTCCTCCGCCCCACCGAGGTACTTTCGTCCACCACATACCCTTGCCTGGCTTTCTCTCTCTCTTCCCCTCTCTCGCTCTTTCCTGTGCGAGCGCAAGCAGTCCTCCAATCTCTCTTAAAAGGTCCAGCGAAGCCTGCTTCTCTGCGTCTTCTCCCCCCATCTTGAAGCCGACCTGATCACGACACTGGATACCCAGGACAGGTCCCTCCAGCCACCCTGCCCTTGTCCGCTGCCTGTCTGGAGGATTAGACCACACCGCCGATGTGATTTTCACGGGCAACACCAGACGCTCGACGGCAAGGTGCGGCGGCCTGCGATGATTCGCAATACAGCAGCCGAAATTCCAGACCACTGTCTCTACAAAGGCACGGACAGTGTCCACGCGGAACAGTTCCGGCATCGCGGTGCCTGTCCCGATGCGCATTCCTTTGTATGAGCCCGAAGAGGTTTCGTCGCGTGATGGCGCATCCGAGTCCTGAGACGCGTCCTTGTTCTCTGTGCTTTTGCTATCGGGATTGGGACTCTCGATTGTTTCTAGAGTGCTCTCCGGCGGGGGCGTCGGCGTCGTCTTGGCTCTTTTTCGAGGCATGCTGACGTCCATCTCACAGGACTCGTTGTCAGTCCCGGCCGTCGGTCTGTCCGACGACTCAGCCGAGTCAAGCTTCACGGATGCAAGTTTCTTAGGGATGTAGTCATCCAAGCTTGTGTCCCAGTAGTAAGCCATATTGTCCAGCCCGTCCCAGAAACGTCGAAATTGCGCCAGCCGGACGCGCGGACTGTTCGGCTTTGCCGTTCGGGAAAGCGCAGCGAATGCATCAAGGTTCTCGTATTGGAGCTCTTTGACCCGTGAATAGAAATCCTCCCGATCAGGTGCCGGCTTAGTATTGCTCAGAATCTGAGTTGGTAGGATTGATCCTTCTGGTACTTTTTTCGGACCGGAGGGCCTCGAATGCTCGTTCCAGCCTTCGGGTGGGTCTAGCCAGGAGAGAGGTGGAATGTATTTCTCGGCCGAAGGAATGAGGTTCTCGAAGTCTGTGGCGGGGAACAGAGATATGTTGAGTGCCTCCAAGATGTCAGTCCCGACATCCGAAGGTCTCCGGAGCCGAGACAAGCGTTGGAACAGTCTGGGGTTGGAAGCCTCCGACCATGGCGGGTTGGGTGTTCTTGTGCAAATGTTGATGGGAAATGTGACCATGGTTGGCGGCGGCGGTGGTGGAACACGCTCCTTCTGAGGGTCATGTTTTGCTCCGAGCCCCGCACCTGATATACTCGATGCGTCAGCCCTGCTCATTGCACTGAATGTATGTTCTTGCAGTGGTCCTCTTTTGAAGGTACATCTTTCACGGTTTGAGAGATTTATTCACACGTTACGAATATATGCAAAGATCATCCTCAGTTGCCCGCAGGGCAAGGTATGACTTGAAGCACCTGATGGTTGCTAAAAGCATATTCTTAGGCTGACTATTGCATCTCGTGGAAACCCAAGATGGGACGGAATGCGTCCGAAAGACATCACGACATGCCTCGTACTCGACGAAAAGTGAAACCAGATGTGTCTGACCGGCATTAAAGACTCGAAAGACGGACTCTCCGCACGTGAAGAAAGTAAGAATCTTAATATAAGTAGACACTTACCTCCAAACCCTTGCATACTGAACATAGCGTCCGATTTCTTATCAGCTGGTACACAGGAGGCTCAAGACTGCTCTATGTATAGGGGCCAATGGGCTAAATGACCAATCGCTCGTAGCAGCAAGCGGGAGCCAACGACGCTCATTCAGTCCTCATCCGATGCACGTAGTCAGCCTGATGAGACATAATCGGGTAAGAGTGGAATATCGTAGGGTTTTTGGTGGCTCTTTCTTCAGAGCATCGTTCGGGGGCGGGTCTAGGATGGGCTCGGCACGCTTGAAAGCTTCCTAGGTTCCCCTGGCCAATCCCGCTGCAATGATACAGCCACTTTAAAACGCTGTGTTTTTGGCTCCCGCTCCCGCACCCGCATGTCTTCGAAACATGGGCTTCGTACGTGGAAAGGACACTCCTAACCTTGGAAAATGCTTCACTTCCAACTTTTGAAGGTTGTCGGTCGTGGCGATGAGCTGTCACTTGGTCATGTCCATACGGGCATATTTAACTTCTGGTGTCTGTGACTAAGTCTTAGGTGTCCATGGCCACCTATCAACTAAGCGGCAATATGAAACCTGCTTGGCTTCATCGAAGGTAGGGTCAGCGACAGCCATTGGACGTTCAGGGCCGTCAGTCTAGCAACTCTGGCAGCCATAGAAACATGTTTCATTCCATGTCAATGAAGCATCTGCTTCATCTCATAGTTTCGATATTCATGAATATGTGCTTTTTCTCTGTTAAAGCTCTGGCATTTCCGCACGCTAGTCCAAGCTACATTTTTCACCGTGCCTTCCAGACCATGCGGCTTTCTGACCACGGATGCCCTTCGTATCTGCTGCTGGGTCCAGCGTAAGATGCAGAAAGTCGCAAACAGTCGCTCTCAGCACCTTATCGACTTTGACGCTGGAGTCAGGCCGGCCGTGTGAATGTCCGGAGGCTAGTTCCACGATATCTAGTCGGTCGCGGTTGACCAGTACTTCAACAATTTCTTCAGATGATGGGCTCGGGCAACGCAGTAGTTCCTCTGCCGTTGAGGGTGGAAACGGGCCGTCGACGCTGAAAACGAGGTCTGGCCTCCATGCAAGCAGTTCTGCAAGGACATCAGAGCTGGTGTCTTCGAGCTCAGGTATGCGTGGCTGGCATTTATCGCAATACATTTGCCACTTCGAAATGTCGTCATGATCTCAGCATCAAAATGATTGGCTTCTGTCCAACAACATCTGCACGGATTTGTCTCGTTCTCGCGTCTCAAGAATCTGACCATTATTGCTGTAGGGTCCTCTGCCTACCGGACGACTTCGTCAAGCGTGCAAGTATCTTTCAGTACATCTTTTACGCTTTCGACGTCCATCGCGACTCCGTCAGCTTCTTCGGATGCTCAATCTTTGAGCTTATTGGATTCACTCTTCGTGGATGAAGCACCTATGCAGGAGGCCGGATCTTCACTTACGAGCAGAGGCGTCGTTACTGGCAGTCTTGTTGGTTCTGTAATGACTTTGGCGATCTTGGGGTTGATGTTCTTCCTCCTGCTTCGGCGCTGTCGTCCAGCACGCAAGGGAGGAGAACGCGAAGAGAACCCAGACGAAAAAGGCCTGAGGCATGCAGGCATTGCGCCTCTCCATTGCTCACATCCTGCAAGATCGCCTTTGTTCTTCAGACACCTTTCCTGTGAACACATTGAGAATGCTTTCCAGGTCAAGAAACTCGAAACAAGTCTCAGCCCGCTCCGGACGGAGGATTCGACTTACAGACCCCAGCAACGTACAGGGAAGCCCTTCCGTTCTCTGTTTACTTCGGTTCAACGATGTAGCAATTCAAGTCATGGACTATCACCCTCAGAGGAAGAAGAAGAGGATGTGCACAGATGTCATGACCAGGCCTGTTCCTCCAGACCCGGGCCCTCTGATATCGTGTCAGATCGTCCTGTCACCGACATATTCAGCGAGAACCCATTCGTCGACACAATACCAGCTTTGCATACCGCTTCTGGTTCATCCTCTCCCTCACCTTACTCTTCACACAGAGATGACCTACCACAAGGCCGTCGTTACGCCTTTAGAACATCGAAGAAAGTTGCGTGGTTCGCAAGAAAGAGTTTGGAGCCTGGATTACAACTGCTGGGCGATACTTCGTGCAGCCATTCACCGGCCAAACTTGGAGCAGCCCACGGAAGGCACACGTCAAGCCAAGTTCACATCTGCTTGGACAACGCGTGGGACAGCTCATCACAGTCATCAATCTCTTCACAGACTGGGGAAGGAAAGCAAACAAACAACTATCAAAACTCAGTCTCCGACATTTTACCGAGCCCACCCAGAGTGCGCCTAGCTCGTCGCGGATTAGCTGTGGAAGACAGCGCGTATCTTACTGTCGGTGCTGCTTCATGCGCAAACACGATCGCGGACCGCTCTGACTCGGGATCGATGCTTAGCCATGCTACTTCAGTGGCTTCGGGCCGAGCACGCAGTGGTGTGAGCGACCCGTTCTACCTCGATCGACCGGAAGTGCTCAGCTATGGAGAGCAGCGGAGCAGCTGTGAGACTGGCCGATTCTGGGGGAAGGGTCATGGCGAGAGTCATAGCAGTTTGGGTTGGTAAGATCTTACAATGTGGATAAGTAATCTCTAATATGCAAGCTGGTACGGGGTATATAGCACTGCTCAAGTCTTGAATAGGACTCTCCACAATACATTGATTTACTCATGATGTTCACGTTGAGTCTCTTCCCCAGAGGCCATGCCACGGCTAATGCAGCCTTCCTTCGAGCATTCTGGGAGTTCCGATCTACCCACAGCATCCCGCCCAAACGCCCCTTTGTGCTGCTAGATGATGCCATATTCTCGCAGCTCGTGTAGAACACGCTCGGTCTCTGGATCATATGAGTAATGCCAATCGTAAACGTGGTCTCTCTCCACAGCGTAGTTTTCCTCAACTCGTCTCGGCCGCCGACCCGCGACTGCCACTCCAGCTCTTCGTCGCGGAATGCGTCGTTCGTAGCGGGGGTTACGTAGTGATGGTGGTATCCACTACATCAACGGTCAACTTAGAGGATCTATATAGGACACTCCTGCAAATGTGCTCTTTCCAAAGCTCAAATTCCGGAAAGGGAAATCCAGGGTGCTGCAAGAAAGGGGAGATAGGCGGTACTCACATTGAAGCGTCTATCGATGCGACCTGTGAACCAAAGGAGGTACATGATCATTGCAGAGGCTGCGACGTACACCCAGATCAGGAACGCGACAAGGGGTAGCAAAGGGCTTTGACGCCAGGACATGCGAGACGGCTGTTGCAGGTGCGGCGTTGCCGAGGCGGTTGTCCAGAATTTTGAAGTCGGAAAGGGAGGGGTAAAGTAGCTGGTTGACCATATCGGAAGTTGTGGGGCAGAGAGAGTGGTGTTCTGGGGGTTGAACGCCGCTGTGAGCTCATGAGAAACGATGATCGAAGCTTGGGGACGGCTCTCTCCCGTCGGCAGTGATGTCACAGTCACCCAAGTGGTGGTGATATCGTTTGTAAGGGTTGGAGGCGCGTTGGAATCTGTCTCTGAATAAAGCATGCTGGATCCAGGCATTTTTGGGCGAGCCTATTGACGTGACTGACAATGGAAGAGATTGTCCTATTGTAGAGACCTGAAAAGGAAAGTTGAGATCCAGCAAACCCTACAAGCGGGCCTATCGCAATGAAAGAAGTAGTGCTTACTTTCTAGTGAATTCGACACACCAGGACCGTGAAAGGCTCAATAGTGACCACGCGTTAAGGGATCTGACGGAAGTAGGACTTGAGAGATTTTCGGCTCTGGGGATGAGAAAGGGAAGATTGGAAGGGTTGAACTACAACTAGAGGCCCGTTGAAGACCCTAGGTCTTTTCGCCTCTTCGAGACGGCCACATTAACCCAATGAAAGTGGTAATTACGAACCGCAAAGTCCATTTTATTGTGTGGCCACACTATCGTCGAAAATTTTGCAGGAAAAGATAATCACGTCTTCTGCTATGGTAACCGAAATGTGCCGACCCAAGCTTCCACTTCCTTCCTCAACTGCACTATCTCGGCAACTTCGTGACCTTCTCCCAGAAACTCGCGAAAGGCGTTCAAGCTCCCTGGGTTCTTCCTTCCTCGCGCTTCGGCCTGCTCTTTGGCGGCTTTGTCGATGTTTTGCGTGATGCGGACGGCACGATGAACGATGTCGGCGACACGACGGAAATCGTCCGGTTGGAATCCACGCGTCGTCATCGCCGGTGTACCCATCCGTAGGCCGCCAGGCTTCATTGCCGATTTGTCTCCCGGCACTGTGTTTTTGTTGCTGGCAACTCCGACCAACTCGAGCACGCGCTCAACGCGGCCTCCGTCCACTTCTCTGTCTTTCAAGTCCATCAGCACAAGGTGATTGTCGGTGCCCCCGCTTACTATGGTATATCCGAGACCACCGTTCTCCTTGGTGTTGCCTAATCGGTCCGCAAGCGCTTTCGCATTTTGAACTATTGTCCTCTGATATTCCTTGAACTCCGAAGTTTGCGCTTGCTGTAGAGCGACCGCCATTGCGGTTATTGTGTGGTTGTGCGGTCCACCCTGATGACCCGGGAAGACTGACGCGTTGATCTTATTTTCCAGGTCCCACATTTCCTCGATGCCCTTCTTATCGACCCGGCGAACGCCTTTTCGGAAGAAGATCATGGCACCACGGGGACCTCGTAATGATTTGTGGGTCGTAGTAGTGACGACATCTGAGTGAGGGAACGGTGAAGGGACGACTCCTGCGGCAACAAGACCGGAAATGTGCGCCATATCGCTCAGAAGATATGAACCAGCCTTGTTGCAGATCTCTTTCATCCTATCATACTCTATATGACGGCTATAGGCGGAAGCACCAGCAACAATGAGCCGCGGTCGGTATAGCATTGCCATCTCCTCCAGCTTGTCGTAGTCTATCAAGCCTGTGGATTCGTTCAGACGGTATGGAAGGGTCTCGAAATACTTTGATATGGCGGAAATCTTCTTGTCTGCTGTCTGATAGCCGTGTGAGAGGTGACCACCGTGCGGGAGGTCCAGACCCATCAAGCGGTCATGAGTGTTGAGCAGCGCCGAGTAGGCATACAGGTTAGCCGGAGCACCGGACAGTGCTAATACTTGTCAATAGTGGCCAATACTGCTTGGACGCATTGGGAAGCTCACGCTGGACGTTGACGCCCCATTCGCTCTCTTTAAGGCCGAATGTTTGCAAAGCTCGTCGTTGACATAGACGCTCAGCTTCATCGATATGTTCGTTGCCTCCATAGTATCGCGCGCCAGGGTATCCTTCCGAATACTTGTCTGACGAAAGCAGCAATTAGGGGTGAAGAAGATGCATTTCTCGCTCAGCATTGCACATACTTTGCATCACACTACCTAGCGCGTCCAAAACAGCTTGGGAGGTGAAATTTTCGGAAGCGATCAGGTTTATGAAATGCTGCTGCCGTCGCTTCTCCTACACATTCGCAGGCGACGGTCAGGTATTCGCACATCACGTTAAAGGGAGAATTTCTTACCATCTGAATGATACCGTGAACGACCGGATCCGCTTCCTCCAAGCCCGTTGAAAGAAGCTATAAGAAATTAATACTGCTTGAGGCGACACACGAGAGATGTTCGTATATCACCTTGTGCTGCGCGTCAATGGACATGGCCATGCCTCGCCTTCGCGCCAGTTGCGGTTTACACCTGTATTTCTGAGCAACTTCATTACGGAGAGTGGAGGTAAGACCCATTCGCAGGGCCTGACAGCTTCTGCCAAAGAGAGGTTCCATTATCGACCAGCTGAGAAGACTTTACAGAAGAACTCGGAATGTCGGGCTTGAGAATCTGCTCAGGACATGGCGAATGATGATATCAAGTTGCCCGCCCGCTGCAAGCCGGACCTCGAAGGCGCTCTAGTCCCAAAGTGGTATAGTCAGAGTGAGGTCCGGGACTCGCCCGAGGTCGGCTGCAGATCGTCAGTTGACGACGTCTCGTCTCCCTCCTCAACACAACTAAATCCAAGATGATGAGACGGCCTTTGCGGCAGCTTGATCTTCACTCTACCGGCTATTGCTGGTGGACGTGGTTGCTGTTGACATGTTCCGGGCCCACTTTACCACCTTGACGAGGAACAGTGTGAGAATTTCTGATTGGATTGACGTTGTGCGTGCAACCTTCCTTATCCTGGCGAGGAGGATGGAATGTTGCCATTCAAGACCTCGAAGAGCATGGTTTCCGTTTCCTTATTTCCAATTTCTGAGCTCACTGATCTCTGAGACGGCTCTATTCTCTATCATTAACAGAGCCTTCGTTGCCCTGCGGCCTTGCAGTCAACGCAAAGGGCTTTGCGAGGGCATCCAGCAGCCGCACGCTTATATTACGTTGTAACAGGTGCTTTTGTTTGTACAGATTTTCTCATGTCACTCTACTGTCCCATACATAGTATTTCCATAAAGCAGCGGTGGCCTGACTTCGTTCTCTCCTTATTGTATGTCAAACTTCAGTTCTCACCATGTATTATTCTGTTTATACCAATCAGCACTCCATAAATTGAGCAGTTAAAGATTATCCTCTTATGTCATCTTGCTACGGCTTGATATGTTCGTTCGCCGAGGTTAGGACCGTCATCCACGTTACTGCATTCACCTAACAGCATATCGAACGTTGCCTCTAGGAAGTGACTCGGAGCGAGGATTTCAACGGCAGGTCCTTTGTGCTGCTGCTCTCACAAATCGTGGGATTACCCCGGCGGTGAAACCGACGCTAAGGGCATCATTATGTCGAAGTCTATCCAGACACCAACACTACGGGCATCATAATGCTAAGAAGTTTATCCGGACACCAACACTAAGGGCATCGTATTCTTATCTCATTGATGAGTTTATCCGGCGTGGCATCCTGATGATAGGCACATTTCTGTTCCGTAGTTCGCACAACAATCCAGATCCCAAACTCTGTTGTTCTGACGAGCCTCTCTCACAGCAGACCATACTTGCTCTTGACTGCAGACCATATTTGCTCTTGAAGTACAGGATCTTTATCATCTGGGCTGGCTTCGTCCTGCTCTCAAGCATACGCAGCTCACCTTCTGCGTACAACGCAAGCAATCATAAACTCTCCATATTTTGAGGCATCCGTTGATTCCCGACGTTCGTCGAGCATTGAATTCTGAGGCACACTTTGCCGCTCTGTTCTGGGCTCAAGGCTTAGCCTTTCGTCTGCTCAACGTAAGCTCTTCATATACGGACTCATCCTTTGGACTTCCACCTTGGTCGAGCATCGCATTCTGACACACCCAGCAGACTGCCAATAGCATCCTCTGGCTCACCAGAAAGTGTGATTCGGGTCCCAAAATGAACACGGCTTCGGGCTCTCTTGAGAACCGTGCGTCCGTATCAGCCAACCCCGGTTTGACGTCCCAAGGAGCGGATGGCAACGGTGTCGTGGAGAGTGAGCAGCTACCGGCCGAGACCACTTTTCAACCGAGAAAGGCAAAACCGGGTTTCCTCAGCCTCCCCCTCCTTGTAAGACGCAAAATATATCGGTTTTTGATGGTTACAGGAAGAAACATCAAGGTTCAGTCACCTTTCCGTGTTCGCAGCTCCAGTGCGCTTCTACGCACGTGCAGGCAGATCCATAAAGAGGCTGCAAACGTCCTCTATGGCCAAAACACGTTCGTAATTGAAAGAGAGCGGAGAACCGTCGGGGAATGGTGGGACTCGGTGTGGACTGAGGTTGGCTACTCCCAGGGCAGAGACTTCTTGGATTCCATCGGTCCTAAGAACGTCTCCTTGCTTCGAACCGTGGGTTTTATCTGCGTGGATGGCCTCTCAGTCGACTTGATGGATTTGGCGACCTCGAAGCAACGCAGATTCGTCAAGGATGAGGCACTGATGGAGTGCTTCCGAATTTTGGCTAACTATGGCGAGTTGCGCCGCATTTTCCTTGCTTTTTGGGGTCACAGAAGCATTACAATCGATGATGCTGCGTTCATCGATGAACTGAAAGAAGTTAAAGCCGACGAAGTCATACATTCGACGCCCCGCTCAGAATTAGACATCCATGCTGCGGCAGAACTCTCATGGCATATGGAACGTGAACCTACGTTGTATCCTCGGATGGCCCGCTGGGTACCGACTTCGATTTCGTGGATCAATCTGTTCAAGGGAAACTCCTGAAGATGCTCGGTTCAGGTGGAGGATGGAGGAGCACGAAACGCAGCATGTGGTTGCGTGAAGTCGTTTTCCTCACTGGCGCCCACGAGTTTGCGGTTTGACTCAAGTGGGATCTCGACTGGAACGGCACGGTCTCGTCCGGCAAATACACAGATTCATGGTTCCATATCCCCCTATGCACTGATGGTCGCTTGCATTCATGATGGCATCTAGCCAATTACTTTGCTGCAACCCCTGTAATTCTAGCTTTCACTCAATGTTCTCACTTGGCCCATGAGCGTTTCCAAGTGTGACTTGCATCACAAGTATGAATTCATGTGATGATCTCTTCATACGATGGAGTGGCTACCTATTTTCACGATACACGAGCCACGGCACTTTAGGGTCTATATGAAGGTCTATTTGGCAATCCCTACATCAGATTTAAACTAAAAACGTGAAAATGCTACAGCATCAACTGCGTTATCAGGTCATTGAGATGATGTTAAACCATGCGCCCAAAGTCATACCCTCCTAGCCTTCTGTTCGGCACAACGCGCCAAGCATTCCTTGGATCCACGGATGCTTCCGTTCCCCACAGCGGGAATTGCTTCCGCCGTGCTGTTGGCGTCCACATCCG
>QQTW01000068.1_pt1 | contig 57145 bp, 52 predicted proteins | sample 1904831 | NCBI WGS metagenome assembly QQTW01 (sample SAMN09435610, study PRJNA476489) | Subsurface metagenome, whole genome shotgun sequencing project. | reverse complement strand
ATCAGTTACCCGATCTAATTGAAATCCAACGTGCCAGTTTCCGTTGGTTTTTGGAAGAAGGACTGATTGAAGAACTCCTTAATTGCCGCTACTAGTGGTTTTGGGTTCACCAGGGAAGTGGGAATCAGAGAGTCTACATCTGAAACGGTCATTCGTTCGCGGATTATCCGCTCCAAGCGGTTTAAACCAACTCGGACTTGGTTTTGCAGCAATTCGCCCACGCTTCTGACTCGCCTGTTACCCAGGTGGTCGATGTCGTCGGTGCTACCCATGTCAAACTCTAAGTTAATCAGGTAGTCGATCGCCGCCAAAATATCAGTAGGTGTCAACACCCGCGTCGTTTCCGCAATTGATAAGCGTAACTTCCGGTTGAGTTTGTATCTACCAACTCGCCCTAAGTCATATCGCTTCGGATCGAAAAAGCGAGATTCTAATAACTGTTGACCGCCTAAAACTGTGGGTGGTTCGCCTGGACGTAGTTTGCGATACAACTCCATCAAAGCGTCTTCTTCGGAAAATTGCCCTTCTTTCTCAATCGTCTTTTGGAAATACTCTGGGTGGCGTAAGGCATCGAAAATTTCGTTGTCTGTTAGCCCCAGTGCTTTGAGGAGAACTTGAGCTGACAATTTCCGGGTTTTATCAATCCGTACCCATACCAAGTCGTTGCGATCTGTTTCAAATTTCAACCACGCGCCTCGGTTGGGAATCAAGCTGGCGCTGTAGGTACGGCGACCGTTTTTATCGATTTCCGATTTATAGTAAACTCCAGGCGATCGCACAATTTGGTTAACGATTACCCGTTCTGCGCCGTTAATAATGAAGGTTCCCCGATCTGTCATCAAGGGCAGATCGCCGATAAACACTTCTTGCTCTTTGATTTCGCCTGTTTCTTTGTTAATCAAGCGCGTGGGTACGTACATTTGTACCGCGTAAGTCGCGTCTCGCCGCTTGGCTTCGTCTACGTCGTATTTGGGCTGCTTGAGTTTGTAGTTTTGACCCAATAAGTGCAATTCCAGCTTGCCCGTGTAGTCAGTAATCGGCGAGAAGCTGTTGAGTTCTTCAATCAGTCCTTCTTCCAAAAACCAACGGAAACTGGCACGTTGGATTTCAATTAGATCGGGTAACTGATAGGCTGTTTCGATATTGGTTTCGTTAGTCATGCGTCTACTTGCTCGCTGTTAAGTGTTTAGAAGGTGTCGATCTTAAGGAACGCCCCTCTTTACTACCTGTTGCTGACAACAGGTAAGGACAAGCGCCAAAAAAGAAACTTGTTCGTGTCGATCTTGAGTGTTTGGACAAGATTTTCAAGCGAAGCTACTTGCGGTTATGAATGCAGCGATCGCGCGATCGCTTTTTCTCTCTTGAGTGCGACTATTGCCTCTTCCTCCCCCTGACATACCGCCTTCCTCGCAGTTCTTGTTTTGTCATTTCACCACTCATCTTTAAGAATCGAAAAGGGCAATTATTCACACTTGCAGATGCAATAATTTTTTAGGTAGATTTTTTTGGTTGTGGAAGCGAGGATTTTAGCTGGGTAACATTTAAGAGACTATTAACCATCTGTTTTGAGAAGCTGCTGGCAGCTGGCAATTTAACTCAATTTTTCTGCCAACTTTTGAAACGACTTATTTAGGGAATATATCTATACAACTTGTGAAACACTTTTGTCAAGCACTGAAGATTTAAATTTGTTAACTTGTGAAGCGAAATAGTTCAAGGTTTGACTGAAAAATAATTTCATTAGGATTTTACCGTTGGATGGCGCGTCCCGTAACCCTAGAAGCAAAGGAGAGGCTTACCACTGCCCGATCTAAATTTTCTCTTAGACGATACACCCTGCTCTAAGTCTGTTAGACTTTTTTTATTCGGTCTGGTCAATCAGCCTCTTTGCACCTCCGTTCCCTTAACAAAAGCCAGACTAGGCAGTCAAACTCGAATACACTTGCCCACATTCCCTTGTGAGTGTGGCAGTTGGCGTATGCTCCTTAACTATTATGGCGCTTTTCCAACGACTTTGTGGGAGCGGCGAGAACAAACAAATCTCTGGTGGAAGCATAGACAAGTTCAGCAAAACAATTCTTCACAAATCTTTATCTTTATATAGTTAAGCCAAACAATTCACAAGCATTTTCAGTTGTTTGGGCGGCGATCGCATCAATGTCAACCGAGCGCAGGCCTGCTAGTGCTTGAGCTACGTAACGGACGTTGGCTGGTTCATTCCGCCGTTCTTTTCGCTTCGGTACGGGAGCCAAAAACGGACAGTCGGTTTCGATTAGTAAGCGATCGCTTTTTACCATCACAGCCGAGGCTTGAATTGAATGGGCATTTTTAAACGTCACTATGCCACTGAAGCTAATATAAAAACCCAAATCGAGAAACCATTGAGTTTCTTCCGGCGTTCCACTCCAGCAGTGCATCACCCCCCGTACTTTTTTACCCCATCGTTCCATCGCCGAGTGCAAAACTTCTCGCGCTTGAAGTGCTGCCTCTCGACAGTGGATAATTACTGGTAAGTCGAGAGCGGCTGCGATTTCTAGCTGAGCTTCAAATACTAAAAGCTGCTGCGAAAAGTTCTCAGCCTTATAAAAATCCAACCCGGTTTCACCAATCGCCACCACTTTGGCATCAGAACGAGCCAGGGATAAAATTTGCGGCGGCGATTGCTCTGTCCATTTATCGGCATCTAACGGATGCAAGCCTACAGCAAAGTAGAGTTCGGGAAACTGCTTTGCTAAGGCTTGAATGCTGCCAAATTCTGACGGTTCTACACAGGAATGAACCAAACGCACCACGCCAGCTTCTTGCCACCGCGATCGCACAGCTTCCATATCTGGCTCAAACACATCGAAGTTAATATGAACGTGAGAGTCAATCAGCTGCATAACCAAAGAATGAAAGAATGAAGTATGATTTACGCTTCAGCCTGAGCGCCTTTATCCTTCAACCTTCATCCTTCAGTCTTAGCTAGTTCGTAGTGTTTCAGTCTTCTAGCTAAGCGGGACTTTTTCCTGGCCCCATTGTTAGGATGTAATATTCCACGCTTCACAGCTCGGTCGATCTTGCTGTATGCTGCTGCCATATGCTGTTGCACCACCTGCCGTTGTTCTGGGGTAGGATTAGCGGCATAAGCTTCTACAGCGTTGAAGTATTTCTTCATCAGCGTTTTCACGGCTGAACTGTATGTTTTATTACGCAACCGATTACGCTCGGCAATTTGGACGCGCTTAAGAGCAGACTTTGTATTTGCCACAGTTAGGTTTAAAGAGAACTATCGTTTAATTAGACAAAATCCTAGATATACTAATATAGCATTCATATTGACAATATTGCGATTCTCATAAAAATCCAGGTTAAGCTAGAGAAGGGAGAACAAATAGGCTTTGCCCACTTTTGGGTAAATTAAAATATTTGTTCTTAACATTGGCAATTCCTAGATTGGCATCCGGCGAACTCCATGCTGCGAATCATTACTCAGCAGGCTGAGGTACGAGCAGAACTACAGCGGATCTGCGATCGCACTCACGATGAACAAGTAGCTCACAAAGAAGCGACGGTTCGAGAGGTGCTTCAAGCTGTGAAGCGCTCTGGCGACCGAGCTGTATTGCACTATACAGAAGAATTCGACCAGCAAACCCTTAGTCCAGAAGAACTGCGCGTCAGCGGTTCGGAACTGGATGCTGCTTATCAGCAGGTTTCTAAGGAGTTACTGAGCGCTATTCGGCTAGCTTGTCAAAAAATTGAAGCGTTTCACCGCCAGCGGATACCCAAATCATGGGTTCAGTTTGGAGATGATGAGGTGGTGTTGGGCAAGCGCTATACACCAGTAGATCGAGCAGGACTCTACGTTCCTGGTGGTCGCGGCGCTTATCCCAGTACAGTATTGATGAATGCGATCCCAGCTAAGGTAGCTGGAGTACCGCGTCGAGTGATGGTAACGCCGCCAGGGATGGGTAAGTCAATTAACGCGGCGGTGCTAGTTGCCGCCCAAGAAGCTGGGATTGAAGAAATTTATCGCATCGGTGGCGCGCAGGCGATCGCGGCTTTAGCTTATGGCACGGAAACCATCCCTAAAGTAGATGTGATAACGGGGCCGGGTAACATTTATGTAACTTTGGCGAAAAAACTTGTTTTCGGCACAGTTGGGATTGACTCCTTAGCAGGGCCGTCAGAGGTGCTGGTTATTGCCGATGAAACGGCTAACCCAGAGTATGTGGCAGCTGATATGTTGGCGCAAGCAGAACACGATCCAATGGCGGCAGCAATTTTATTGACAACGGATGCGGGTTTAGCTAAGAGCGTACAAGCATCTGTGGAGCGGCAGTTAGTAAATCACCCGCGCCGGACTTTGACTGAGAAAGCGATCGCGCACTACGGCTTAATTGCGATCGTCGATTCTCTTACCGCCGCTGCTGAACTCTCAAATGAATTTGCTCCAGAACACTTGGAACTAGAAGTAGCCGATCCTTGGGCGCTAGTTGAGCATATTCGCCATGCAGGAGCCATTTTTTTGGGTTCCTCTACACCTGAAGCGGTGGGAGACTATCTAGCCGGGCCTAACCACACCCTGCCTACTTCTGGTACTGCCCGCTACGCCTCTGCTTTAGGTGTAGAAACTTTCCTCAAACACTCCAGTATTATCCAGTACTCGCCAACAGCACTTCAAAAAGTCGCTGGTGCAGTTGACACCCTGGCTTCCGCAGAGGGCTTGCATTCCCATGCCCAGTCAATTCGACTGCGGATGCAAGGATTTAGAACTGAGGAAATGATGAATGATGAATTATGAATTTAATTCAGCATTGAGCATTTATCATTCATAATTCATGGGAGGTTTGGCGGTGCTAAATACAGTAGTAGTAGCTCTTGATGGCTCAGATCTTTCAGAGCAGGTAATTCAAATTTTAGAAGAACTGCAACTCCAACCAACAACAAAAATCATCTTTTCTCATGTCATTTCCTCACCGGAGTTGAACGAGGAACTAGTCGCTGACCGTCCCCAAACTGGTTTTGAGGGCCCGCCTTATTTACAACTTGAAAAGCAGCTGCAATCTTACCAGGCGCAATTACCAAGAGAAAGCGCCCTAGAAATCGTAACTGGCGATCCAGCCGAAGAAATTATTCGCCTGGCTAATATTTACAATGCTGACCTGATTGTAATTGGCAGTCGCGGATTGACGGGCGTGAAACGGATTATCCAGGGGTCAGTTAGCAGTCAAGTTGTTGAAAATGCTCATTGTTCCGTCTTGGTAGTAAAGCCAGCGAAATAGAGATGATTAACTAAATCTTTTGCAGCGTATGACCTTTGGATTTCGTGTCATTTGTCATTTGTCATTTGCCATTTGTACAAAGGACTCTTGACAAATGACTCTTCGGCGGGGCGACTTGACTTTCTGCTAAAGTGGGATTTGCTCTACCCGTCGCTTTCGGTAAGTGTCTAGTTGTCAGCAGTCAGCTTTTTGCTGATAGCTAATTACAAATTACGAATTACTTTGCAAGGTTTTATCAATTTAAACAAATCAGTTGGATTCACTTCACACGACTGCGTAGCGCGGGTACGGCGGCTACTGCGCTTATCTAAGGTGGGACACGGTGGTACTTTAGATCCATCTGCTACCGGCGTTTTACCAATTGCTGTGGGAAAGGCAACGCGACTGTTGCAGTTTTTAGGTCAGGATAAGGCTTACCGAGCAACTATTCAGTTCGGGATCGCTACTACAACCGATGACCTGGACGGAGAAATTATTAAGTCTCAACCAGTACCTGGGTTGAGCTTAGAGCAAGTCATACCAGTAATACAGCAGTTTCAAGGTAAAATTGTCCAGATTCCACCTAAATATAGTGCAATTCAGGTACAAGGGAAAAGACTGTACGATTTGGCACGGGCGGGAGAGGAAGTAGAAGTTCCAGCCCGGACAGTTGAGATATACAAGATTGAAATTTTAGCTTGGCGACCGGGAGATTATCCCCAATTGGATGTAGAAATTGCCTGTGGGGGAGGAACTTATATTCGAGCGATCGCACGCGATCTCGGTGCAGCCTTAAATGTTGGTGGTACTCTTGCCGCCCTCACACGCACTCAAAGCAGTGGTTTTGACTTAGCAGGTAGTCTAGGCTTAGAAGAATTAGAGGAGAGGCTAAAACAAGGAGCCTGGGAACCAATTTCGCCCACTATGGCGTTAGTGCATCTCAAAGCTGTCATTTTGCCATTTCCAGTTGCTCAAAAATGGTGTCAAGGTCAGCGGATTGTTTGGAGCGATCGCCCCGATAGCATTTCGCTCAACATACCTTTAAGGGTTTACGACGAAAGCGATCGCTTTTTGGGCATTGGATATCTGGTTAATTCAGATGATTTGGAATTACTGATTCCTCAGATGGTGTTTACCCAACCCTAGGGATCTTCATCCCAAGTTGAATTTCTTCGTTAAGAAGGATGAAAGAAAAGTTTGAAGTATGTAGCGCTTCGCCCTTGCCGAAGGCGCGCAGTTGTTGTGTGAAGGTTTATACTTTATCCTTCATACTTTATCCTTCAGCCTTCCCCTTGCCCCCTTGTTTGAAAAAATACTGCCTATAACCGAAATTGTTTAAAAAGTTTCTGCGCCCCAGCCAGGAGCTTTTTGCGCTGCTGTCAAAATAAAAGCTGCCAAATTTTCCAGTTCTGACCGTGACATCCAGCTTTCGGGCACTTCGCGGCAGTTATAAGTTTCTTCACTGCCATCGTAGGTCATTGGTTTGCGCATATAAGCTACCAAGCTGTTGATGTTGTCACGAGGAGGATTAGCACCTTTGAGCTTTTCTCTAGAGAGTGACACGAGTGGATCTGCTAAAGTCGATCCACCTACATGACAACCGATGCAGCTGCTTGTAAACAACTGTTTGCCCTGAGATAGTTCTACTGGTGAAACAGAGCGAGTTTCACCTTTTCCATCGAACTCCAGAGCAATTGGCTCAGTCACGCGCAAAAATCGAACCACATAAGGATCGATCGCAGCTTGAGCCGGATAGCTGGGCAGCAGTACAACCCAAACTATTGCGACAATTACTAACAGACGGCGAATGCAGAACAATCGAGTTGGCATTATAGGCGTAACCTTTAGTGACTAGTGACGCTGAAGTTGGGTAATGGGTAATGGGTAATGATGAATTATCAATGCTGAATGCTGAAATCTTTTAATTCATCATTCATCATTCATCATTCATCATTTTTCCCCAATTCCCACTAACTACTAACTACCCTCATGCTGATAGGTTAATAGTAGATCTTGCCACCTCCCCACTTGTCGCCCAGAATTTTTGGTTGCACAAGAACGTGACCTGCAATCGCCACCAACTCATCATCCCGGAGATTTCTCATCGCTGGATAAATGTCAGCACTCTTGATACTGGGATGTATTTCAGCGATTTCTTCTTCCCCGTCGTAGGTTGTGGGATTTTTCATATAATCTACCAAACCTTCAATATTATTACGGTTTGGTGTAGCCAGGGATAGGGTTTCGGGGTCAAGTCCCACATTCTGGTTTGTCTTAGTAACGCCCCCAGCATGACACTGAGAGCAGGCATAGTTAAATAAGCGTTTACCTTCTTGAAGTTGTTTGACGCTAAGTACCGTAGTGTCACCCCGCTCGTTCAATGGTACTGTTCGGACGGATTCGCCAAGTTCGATTGCTGTGGCGCTGCCAACAACTAACCCAAACGCTAACAACATAGTCGCCATTGCTAGCCCGATCAATCTTCTTAACATGGTTCTCCTGAAAAAGTTTTGGATACTCAACACAGCTAAATTGGGCTTTTCTCAACGTTCCGCGCTGCTAATTAGCAGCACAGCTGCTAAGATCTTGCTCAATCTCCTCCACCATTTTTTTAACCGCCGTCAGGGCTAGAGTGATGTCTTTGGGACAAAACTTGAGAAATGATTGCCTTAGCATCCTCTAGTGCTAGACGAGTTTGAGGGTTTTTATAAGCAATTCCCAATCGATCGCACAAAGCTAGTACCTCCTCTACTGGGAGGTTATAGTCCGCTGCGATTTCTGCAATGGACAAGTCTGCAAAACCCATGATGAATAATTGTTTAGTAACAAGTTAGAGATTGAGCTGCTCTAATATGAATACCATGTTGCTGCACAATTTGTTTCCAAACCCTGTATTAGGCATTGATTTCACTACCTTGACTAGGGCTGGCGGGACAAAGCTAAATTATGAATAATAAATTAAGAAATATTAATTAAGCTTCTGTAACACTGGGGGGAGGACGAAGGCTGAAGGATAAAATTTCATAATTCGCGCCTTCATCCTTCACACTTCTCTACCCGCTAGCCTCAAGCACGTCGCCCCTCACTTACAGTCATTGGCTCGAAATGTACTAAATTTGGTGCGGTTGTGAGTGGCTGGTGGAGGGCTATTAGCTGTGCCAAGGTTTTCTTTAGCTGAGTGCGAGGAACGATCGCATCGACAAAACCGTGTTTTAGCAGGTCTTCCGCTGTCTGAAACTCATCGGGGAGCTTTTCTCTGAGAGTTTGCTCGATGACTCGACGACCAGCAAAACCGATTGTAGCTTGTGGTTCTGCCAATATCAAATCTCCTAACATAGCGAAGCTGGCAGTTACTCCCCCTGTGGTAGGATTAGTTAAGACTGGAATGTAAAGTAGTTGAGCCGAGCGATGTTGTTCCAGGGCGGCAGATATTTTTGCCATTTGCATTAAGCTCAACATACCTTCTTGCATCCTGGCACCACCGGAAGCACAGACAATAACAACAGGATAGCGTTTTTGCGTCGCTTGCTCTATTAAGCGGGTGAGTTTTTCGCCTACTACAGAACCCATGCTACCGCCCAGAAACCGGAAGTCCATCACACCGAGGGCAACTGGTAAACCATCAAGTTGACCCTCACCAGTTTGGACAGCATCGTATAAACCAGTTTTTTGCTGATATTCGCGTAGGCGATCGCTGTAAGCTTTGCGATCGCGAAATTGCAGCGGATCTAACGGACGCAAATTCTCATTTATTGGTTTCCAAGTATTAGCATCAATCAGCTGGCGTATCCTTTCATTGCTATCAACCCGCATATGGTGTCCGCAATCTTGACAGACCATCTGATTTACCATCAAGTCTTTGTTATATGCCAAAACACCACAAGCCGGACACTTATTCCATAAGCCATCGGCAATTTCGCGCTCTTGACGTTCCTGGCTCATGGGACCAGACTTGCGTCGATTTGCGAACCAATCAAACAGAGACATTAAACCGCGTGATTCTTCGTTATTATTCATTTCTATCTTATTTTGTCAAGCAGGGATGAGCTAACTTAGATCTGGGACGACAAGGGGGCAAGGGGACAAGGGGACAAGGGCAATTTAGAATTATCTCACTCACCTCTCACCTCTTACATCGATCCTCTTACCTTTCGCCTCTCACCTCTTACATCGATCCTCTTGCCACTTGCCACTCGCCACTTCATCGTTCACCCTTCATCCTTCATACTTTTATTGCTCCTCCTCTATCGGACTTAATATTAGCAATGCAGTCCATTGGTCTTTTGCGTGTACTTGCAAAGCCGCCGGACTTCCTGTACCGAAATAGCAAGCAATTCCCATATCTAAAATCCGCGTTGGTATGTTATGAGCTGCCAGCAACTGTTGCATTAGTTCTGCTTCCCAACGCGTACTTGTAGTTTTTAGCGTAATCCATCTCACAGGCCGATCTTACCAGAGTGAGGGGTGAGTCGCTTCGCTCCAGTTATGAGTTTCTCGTAATAAGTTTCTCGTAATAAATTTTTAACCCCTACACGCTACAACCTGTTAAGGAGTTGGAAATACAAAATGCAGGTATACTGACAAAATTGATTCGCCAGCAAAGACAGTAATTATTGCTCCTAGGGCGAGAAAGGGGCCAAAAGGCATTGGTTGTCGCCGATTAAGTAATTTTAAGGCGAGTGCTCCTCCACCTACAAACGCGCCCAAAGCACAAGCCAAAAATCCGGCTAATAGCAGATATTTCCAGCCAAGCCAAGCTCCCATCATTGCAGCTAATTTAGCATCTCCCCCACCCATTGCAGGTTGTCCAACAATAATTGAACCAATGATATTGATGGCATCAAATAACCATATTCCTAGCACTGCACCAACCACTCCAGACATCAATTGGTGAATAACTTCCACTTGGCTATGTTGTGAGAATAAAGCGATAAATATCTGAAATCCCAACCCAATAATCAACCCGGATTTTGTCAATGAATTTGGCAGTGTCATAGTATCTAAATCGATTAGCGATAGAGCTATTAGCCAACTACCAAACGTCCAATAACCTAAAGTTTGAATTGATATATCAAATGTTAAAAAAACTAACAAAAACAGTATGCCTGTTGTTGCTTCTACTAATGGATAGCGAATAGAAATTGGACTTTTGCAATAACGACAGCGACCTCTTAACCACAACCAACCCAAGACAGGAATATTTTCCCGATTACCTAACTGATGCAAGCAGTGGGGACAGCGAGAACGGGGTCGAATAACTGATAATCCAGCAGGTAGACGATAAACTACAACATTAATAAAACTGCCAATACACGCTCCTAACCAAAAGACAATTACCGCAGCTAAGCTGAGCGTTATACTTTCCATAATCATTGGTAATTGGGAACGCGGTAATTGATAGTTAGTAATTGGTTTTGAACAAATGACAAATGACAAATGACAAATGACAAAAAAGCTTAACTCAAGAAAATTCAGATTCTAGCTGACTTAGCGGGATAAAATATTCTTGCGGTAAGAGGACTGGGTGGCTAGAAAAAAGAACTTTGCCTTGATAATTTAACTGATTAACTGCCACGCCAGTTGGGCGCTTAGCCGCGCTGGGATGTGCTTGACAGTAAGCACGATAGACTTGGATCGCGGCTTTCATTAAGGCAGGGTCAATTAACACTGGGAGATATGGGGATTGAATGTGAATTTGGCAGTGTCGCCATTTAGCATCTACCACTAAATGGCGCTTTTTTGCTCAACTTAATGCTTTTTTAAAGCCTCTTAAGTTATAGCTAGCAAAACAAGCTTTGTCACGCTTTTATGTATCTAGTTTTTCTAATACCTCAAACAGAGCCTCACCCATCGCTCGACAACCCAATAGATTCATTCCTGGTGACATAATATCCCCAGTGCGATCGCCTCTATCTAAAACTTGCAGTACCGCCTGTTCAATTCGCTCAGCCGCTACTGGTTGATTTAAGCCATAGCGCAGCATCATGGCTGCACTCAAAACCTGTGCTAGGGGATTAGCTTTATCTTGTCCTGCAATATCTGGAGCAGAACCGTGAACTGGTTCAAACACACCAGGCCCAGAAGCCCCTAAACTAGCAGAAGGTAGCATCCCAATACTACCAGTTAGCATTGCTGCGGCATCAGAGAGAATGTCACCAAACAAATTGCCCGTGACGATAGTATCGAACTGTTTGGGGTAACGTACCAACTGCATAGCGGCGTTATCCACATACATATGAGATAGCTCCACATCGGGATATTCTTTAGCTAAATCAGTGATGCGATCGCGCCATAGCTGCGATACTTCCAACACATTCGCCTTATCAACCGAGCAGAGTTTACCACTTCTTTTTTGTGCCGTTTCAAACGCCACGCGCCCAATCCGGTCAATTTCTGACTCGGTGTAAGCCATCGTGTTTACCCCACGCTTCTCCCCCGTCTCCATAGCAAAAATGCCTTTTGGTTGCCCGAAATAAACTCCCCCGGTTAGTTCGCGCACTACGATAATATCGACTCCTTCTACTACCTCTCGCTTGAGGCTAGAGGCATCGATTAGTTGAGGTAGAATCTTCGCAGGGCGCAAATTGGCAAATAGACTTAATCCGGCTCTAAGTCCCAAAAGTCCGGTTTCTGGACGCAAATGTCGGGCTAGGTTGTCCCATTTGTAACCACCAATCGCCGCTAGTAATACAGCATCGCTATTACGGCACATCTCTAGGGTTTCGCTTGGCAAAGGTTCGCCCGTAGCGTCAATGGCTGCACCACCAATAAGAGCTTGCTGAAAATCAAAGCCTAAATTCAGTTGCTTACCTACTACCTTTAGCACCTCTACCGCCACTTGGATAATTTCAGGGCCAATGCCATCGCCTAGTAAAAGAGTGATGCGGTATTGCTGTGTCATCTTGTTGTTTTTGTGTGAATAAATATGTTTTTTGGGCAAAATTGCAGCGATCGATCCCCTTTGGTTTAGCTAAGCTTCGAGATACTACTAAAATTGCCCTTTGTTATTACTCTTGCAGATTTTTGTCAGTGCAAAGGTAAAAATTCTGCTGACAAAGTAGATCGTAGAAAGCTAAGCTAAGCCTAAAGTTGCACTGGTAATGCCAACCTAATATTTTTACTCAAACCTCAGCACTCATGGTAAAGGAACTGGCAATTCGCACTTGTGGACTGACGAAACAATTTGACCGCTATATTGCTGTTAATGACGTAGATTTACAAATTCAGGCTGGAGAAGTCTATGGGCTAATTGGGCCGAATGGTGCTGGTAAAACTACCCTGATTCGGATGTTAGCCGCAGCTGAGGAACCAACTACAGGGGAAATTTATCTCATGGGCGATCGCTTGCTGCGCGATCGAAGTAACTGTACACTCAAACAGAGACTCGGTTACTTGCCCGATGATTTTCCCCTCTATGATGACCTGAGTGTTTGGGATTACCTCGACTATTTTGCCCGGTTATATAAATTAAAAGAACCGCGCCGCAGTCAACGCCTGCTGGAAGTTTTGGAACTAGTGCAGTTGGGGAATAAGCGCCATAGCTTAATTGCTACCCTCTCACGCGGGATGAAACAGCGCCTGAGTTTGGCACGAACAATTATTCACGAGCCAATCGTGCTTTTATTGGATGAGCCAGTTTCTGGACTCGATCCCATAGCCCGAATGCAGTTCCGGGAAATCGTCAAGGTGTTGCAAGAAGCTGGGATGACGATTTTGATTTCGTCTCACGTGCTAAGCGATCTAGCGGAACTATGTACTTCTGTAGGGATTATGGAGTTAGGCTATTTAGTGGAAAGTACTACTTTAAAGGAACTTTACCAGCGTCTGGCGCGCCAGCAAATTTTCTTATCAACTTTAGGAGAAATAGACACACTCACAGCAGAATTAAATCATCATCCCTTAGTTGTAGGTTGGGAGGCGTTACCAGGTCAAAAGCGGGTGCGAGTTGAATTTTCTGGTAATGAGTCAGATTGTGCTATTTTGTTGCGAGCGCTGATTGCAGCAGGCATTTCCCTCACAGAATTTCATTGTACCCAGGAGGATTTGGAAACTATTTTCCTCAAGCTGGGACATAAACAAGCCTCTTAACTAGTGGTTAGTGGTTAGAAAAGTGTGAAGTATGAAGTATGAAGTATGAAGTGTGAAATTTAGCCTTCAGCCTTCTGATAAATTCTTAAAAAAGTTTGTATCTGGAGATTTATGTATGAAACTTAACTGGATTGACCAGCTAGGTGAGTGGAATCCTCAGCTATTACGAGAAATCAAAGGTAGATTCAAACCGCGCAATTTATTGATTGCCGCAGCAAGTTCTTTGCTAGGGCAATTTTTAATTTTTAGATATTTCCACAATCAACTACACAATTTTAAATCGGGCTTAGTTCATCCGATTGCCAACAGATATTGCACTGATATTTCTAATGAATACAGTTTACCTAACTGTCTGGTAGACTCTTTTGGAAATATTGAGATTAACTGGCAGTTGTGGTGGCTAGACATATTCGTGTGGCTGAGCTTGTTTGGCGTTTTTGCCTTGTTAGTGGGTGGTACTTATCTGCTAATCGGTGATTTGGCACATGAGGAGCGGCGAGATACACTCAATTTCATTCGTCTCAGTCCCCAGTCAGCCCAAAGCATTTTGTTAGGAAAACTGCTAGGAGTGCCGATTCTGCTCTATGTTGTGGCAGGTTTAGCTCTGCCTTTGCATTTATGGGCTGGGCTATCTGCTCACATTCCTCAAGGTTTGATTTTGGGCTTCTATGGGCTAGTTTTGGCTAGTTGCGCTTTCTTCTATAGTGCCGCACTGCTATTTGGTTTAGTAAGTAATTGGCTCGGTGGATTTCAAGCTTGGTTAGGTAGTGGGATTGTAAGTATATTCCTCTCAATTGCTTCTTTTCAACCACTTGCTCACACCCCCTCTGACTGGGCAAATCTATTTTCTCCGTTTGTGATTCTGAAGCAATTGATTGAAGCAACTAACTTAGATTACTCAACTGGATTGCCTGTTACAAAAGAGTTGGAATGGTTTTACTTGCCACTGGGAGCAAATACGTTGGCTGTGGTGAGTTTTGCTCTCATCAACTTTGGCTTGTGGACGTACTGGAGTTGGCAAGCTTTGCAGCGGCGGTTTCCGAATCCAGGTAAGACTTTGTTTAGCAAAGGACAAAGTTATTTGTTCGTGGCCAGCTTGGAAGTAATGCTAATTGGATTCGCTGCTACCTCACCAAAATACCCTAACTCAACAGAGCTATCAGTTAACTTTCAATACCTACTCATATATAATCTGCTGCTGTTTTTAGGTCTAATTGTAGCTCTGACACCTCAACGCCAAGCTTTGCAAGATTGGGCGCGTTATCGCCGGGAACGAGTTTCTCATCGTAAGATTTTCTGGAGTCGATCGCTAGTAAAAGATTTGATTTGGGGAGAAAAAAGTCCAGCAATTTTAGCGATTGCTCTGAATTTAGCAATCGCTGCGACAATGTTAATTCTTCAAATTGTGTTCGTGGTTCAAGATATTGACAAGCAGCCAGCCTTCTTAAGTGTAGTAATTGGCGCGAACTCGATCTTGGTTTATGCTGCGATCGCGCAAATGCTTATGTTCATGAAGGCGCAAAAGCAATCTCTTTGGGTTACTGGCACTCTAGGCAGTGCGATCGCTTTACCCCCTGCTATTCTCAGCTTACTAACGCTCGAAGCTGAGAAATTTCCAGGGCTGTGGCTGTTTACACCCTTTGCATGGAAAGCGATCGAACAAGCTAGCGCATCCACCATTTTCCTGGCACTGCTGGGTCAGTGGAGCATATTTAGTTTATGTACACTGCGGATGACTCGTCAATTGCGTTCATCTGGAGAATCCGCCTCCAGAGCTTTGTTTGCCAACCGCCCACTACTGAAATGATGAATGATGAATGATAAAACATTTATCATTCATCATTCATCATTTATTTCTTCAACACCTTTTTTACTAGTGCTGGAATTTGAGAAGGACGATCGGCGATTGGGATTTTCGCTGCTTTAAACGCTTCTAGTTTACTTTGGGCAGTGCCAATGTTATCTCCTCTACCAACCATAGCTGCCAAAGTGCCAGTGTGACCCCAATGTTTACCTGGGGGTGCAAGTCTTCCTGCAACATAAGCTATAGCTGGCTTATCAATTACTTCAGCAATGTAGCGGGCGGCGGCTTCTTCGCTATTACCACCTGGTTCGCCAACTAAAACGATCGCCTGTGTGTTTTCATCTTCATCTAGAATTTGCAGCCATTGGATAAATGAAGAACCAGTAATTCCATCGCTGCCGATGCTAACACTAATCGATTGTCCTAACCCTGCCTTGGTAAGTTCCAAGGCTATTTCATAGGTAAGGGTGGTACTGCGACTCACAATTCCTACCTTCCCTGGAGTATAAAATTCACTTGCGTGAGTACCTAAGAGAATTTTGCCGGGGACAATAATACCGGGGCTATTTGGCCCTACGATTAAGATTTCTGCTGCTTCTGTTTTACGCAGTAAGTGAACCATATCTAAGGGAGGTACGCCAGCAGAAATGATGATTATCTGGCGGATACCCGCGGCGATCGCTTCATTGGCAGCATCTAGTACTTCGTAAGGCGGGACAAAGATAATTGTGGTGTCAACTGTACCAACGTGAGCGATCGCCTGCTCTACTAGATCGAATATTGGCATATCTTCCACTGTCTGCCCACCTTCGCTGGGACTAACTATGGCAACAATGTTTGTACCATAAGCTTTCATCCGAGCAGCATGGGTTGACACGAGTGGTTCTGTCATGCCCTGAATTAAAACTTTACTTTCAGGCGTTAATTTCATTACCGTTTATTGGCAGATGGTTTGGCTTGACGGACTGCTCGATCTACAGCCTCATCTAAACTTTCTATTAGTGATACTTGTACTTCTGCTAATCGCTCTCTAGCCGAGTCTATATCGGAGCCAGCAAGACGAACAACTAAGTGGGGGTAGTGGTGGTGCGAACGGTTTTTACTAGCACTAGTGGATTCGTGCCGTTGTACAAATTTAGCAATAACTTGGGCTACTTCTAGCGCAGTGGGAACACTACTGAGGATATTAATCAAAATCACTTGAATGTTTTTATCTCCACTGAGAAACTCCAGTCCTTGTTCGATGCGATCGCCAAAGGTCGGAGTAGATGGATCTATATTGCGTCCATGCCCTACATTCAGACAAGCTGCTGGCTTTTTGTCGCTGGCTTCGGCTAATAAATCCATTGAAGACATTAACAATCCGGCTCCATTGCCTAAAATTGCAATATTTCCCGATTTTTCTACTTCATTCCATCTACCATAACTGGCATATAATTGTTGCCCCTGCCCATAAGCGGCAATTTTTTCTGCCATTACTGTAATATCTGGATGTCTGGCGATCGCTTGCTCGTTGACAGTCACTTTGCCATCGAGTGCCATCAGTTCACCCGTAGCACTCACGCCCAAGGGGTTGATTTCGACTAAATCCAAGTCTTTCTGCACGAACAGATGATACATTTTCTCCACAATTATGCTGACAGGTTGAATCAACCGGCCTTGCAATCCCATTTTTACTGCTAAGCGTCGGGCATAAAATGGCGAAAAGTCCTGCTCAACCACAACTTGCTGCAACAGTTCCGGAGATGATTCTACATCTATTCCTCCTTGCACGGAGCCAAGCAGTAGCGGTCTACCAGCTACCGCATCCAACACCACTGCTAGGTAAAATTCTCGATCTGAGTCGTACTTTGCCTCAGCCAGCAGCACAGAGGGAAATTCACCCAAGATTGGCAAGTTAAAAATTGTTTGCGCGGCTGCGATCGCATCAATCGTGTTTGTCACCACCTTCACCCCACCAGCTTTTCCTCTACCACCAGTGCGCACCTGGGATTTGAGTACCACTGGATAAGGAATCTTTAGACCCTTGAGAGCGCGAGGGCGGTCAATTGTTTGAGACGGCAATACAGGTATGCCCATCTCTCTAAACCATTCCTTAGCTTGATACTCTAATAAATCCATCTTTTGAAGGCTGAACGTTAAATGCTCTGATGATAAAAGCTTTGAATCTGAAGTATGAAGTTTGAAGGATGATAATTCATAATTCTTTCTTTTCACCCCTCATTCCTCATACTTCAACGCGCTTCCCGATCGGGAGAAAACCTCCTGATAGCGCGATCGCTTCATCCTTCATACTTTATACTTCATCCTTCATACTTGGTTGCGGCTTTGCCAATCTTTCGCAACGAGATTAATACCATAAAAACGCTGCCAAAACTTATCTACGATTCTAGTTGGCAAAACTTTTGTCATCATAAATAGGAGAAATTTTCCGCCAGTCGCTGCGATATAGCGGGGGCGAGGGTTGCGATCGCTCAATGCTTGCAAAATTACTCCAGCCACTCGTTCCGAAGTCCACGCACGGCTACTAGTATGTTTCTCTAATTCTTTTAATTTCTCAAATGCCACCCGATAGGGTGTATTTTCAGGCTTAGCTATAGTTTCCTCAACTGCTTGAGCAACACTGATAAAGAAATTAGTGCTAACTGGCCCTGGTTCAATGACGCTGACTTTAATGTTGAATGGTTCGAGTTCCATCCGCAAAGCGTCGCTGAGTCCTTCCAAGGCGAATTTAGAGGCACTGTATAACCCGCCAAAGGGAAACGCTAGCCTTCCTCCCAAGGAACTGATATTGATAATTCTACCACCGCCGCGATCGCGCATCATCGGAACCAAGGCACGTATCAAGGCTAACGGCCCGAGGACATTGATTTGAAATTGTCTTTGGGTAGCAGAGTGGGGAATCAACTCCACCGGGCCCATTTGTCCGTAGCCAGCATTATTAATTAAGGCATCAACTCGACCGAAAGAAGCTAGCGCTGCTTTCGCCAATGCTTCAATCGACTCAATCTTTTCTAAATCTGTGGGCACGACTAAAACTTCTGCCCCAGCTTTGCGACAAAGGGTAGCAACAGCTTCTAGTTTTTCTGCATTCCTTGCTGCTAAAACTAGGCGAATGCCGATAAATCGCTCTGCTAATAGTTGCGCCAGCGCTGCGCCAATGCCTACAGAAGCACCAGTAATTAATACGACTTGTTCGGATAAAGAGGACATATTTATTTGATTAATTTGAGTTTTGAGATATCGTCTTTCCACTTCTAGCTCAAAACCCAAAATTTATTCACCGCTCAATACTAATTTTAAAATTTAGCTGCTAAAGCTGTTTTCTCTCTGAAGAGGGAAGTCTCAGTTGTTATTTGTCATTAGTCATTGGTCATTGGTCATTTGTTATTGCTCAAAACCATCGACTCTTGACCAATATAAGTTGTAAGTCGTAAATCTTTTGTCTTCTTTAAGAAACAAATAGTACAGAGCAACTGATTTTAATCATCGATATAAACGCTGGTTGCAACTTCGACTTACGGCGTTGTGCGGCTTATTGTAGTGGCGATCGCACTTCTAGCTTTTTGTGTCGATCCTACGTTGCTGATGTTGGCTTTTTCAGCCTGCGCATACTGACTGTAGCTATTTCGCCCAGAAACACCTGCTGTCTTCTCAAATAACAACGCGATCGCCAGGGCTAGCAGTTGCACGGGTGTTATATTCCGATTCTCCAGAATCTGAAGCAGTTTTGCGATCGCTTCATCTTCATGTAGCAGGGGAAACTGAAAAGCCCTTCCGCCACTTGGAACACCAAGTAGTCCTGTTTTCGGTGCAACCGGCTGTTGTGCTCTTTCTGCCTTCTGGGTTTCTCTTTCCTGCTGCATTGCTGCTTGGATTTTCGCCTCTGTCCAAGCAAAGCCTCGCAGCTTGCACACCAGCTTTTTATATTTAGGTTGGCACAAAGCGAACAAGGTGGATAGCGCTATCTTGCCGATACACTGGGGCGAGAAGTTGGCAAATTCTTTAACAAAAGTAATGTATTTTGCTGCAACGGCATGAGTAAATCCGTTTTGACTCAGCCATATTTTGAAGCCGTCCCGACTCATGCTGCGGCGACGTTGCCAGTATAATGCGCCTTTGTTCAGGGCGATTTCAATTTCTTGGGCGTTCAGTTCGTCTATTTTTTGGGCTATGCGATCAAAATTCTTGCCAAAGGCGATCGCAGCTGTGTTTTGTTGTGTTAGCATTGCTGTAGAAATTTACATTCAGAGTAGAAATGTACATTCAGATGTATATTTCTTGAGAGTGTATATTTTGGAGAAAATGTATATTTTATTTTTCGTTTAGAAAGCGCAATGACCGCAAAATCAACTGCGCTTTCTAAATCTTTCTATTATTTTAGCATACATATTCATAATTTGAAGCAGTTTATATGCAACTAATTAATTTTTTGGTTGCATATAGAAGAAAAGCGATCGCCACATAAATATGCAATAGAATTGTCATTCATACTAACATTAATAAAGTGGTGTGGAACCTTGCCATACTAGGCCCCGGTGTAGTTTGTTAGACTGATAAAAGGCTTGCTTTGTCAGTCAACCCTCAGCCAGGATGCTCCTTGAGATGATGTTATCGACCTATCCAAGTACTTTACTGCTTACTAGCGAACTACCTAACCTAAACTACAACTTGACACGCGATCGCTTTGATGAAACTTGGGAAGCACCGCTTTCCACTCTGCTTGGTTTAGGACGCGCTGCAGGTGCAGATTTCATCGAATTCTTCTTGGAGCGGGTGAACTACATCAGCTGTTTGGCAGAAGATGATGCCATTACCAGCATTTCACCCAGACTCTCAACCGGAGCAGGAGTAAGAGTATTTCACGGCAAAGCTGACTGCTACGTTAGCACCAACGATTTATCGTTTGCTGGACTGAAAGCAGCTCTAGAAAAAGGTCTTTCGATTCTGGGATTGCAACTTCCATCGCCCAACGCTTATGTTCCACCGATCAATTTGGAACTACTGCGAGACTATGCCACCAAAAAAGGCAAAGATACTTGGTTCGCTGAATGTAGCTCGATTCGAGAAATGGGAGAAGTGTTACTCGACGCTAACAATCAACTCCAGCTTAAAGCCGAGCGCGTACAATCGAGACGAGCAACATATTTTCGTGACTGGCAAGAAGTCTTAATCGCAGCAAGTGACGGTACTTTTGCTAGAGATATTCGCCTGACTCAATCCGTAGGTTATAACCTCTTGTGTGCTGACGGTGCAAATCGGGCCTCAATTGGGCAACGCAACGGTAACACTAGCGATCCTAACTTCCTCCGCGCTTGGGATTATAAATCAACAGCGGAAGACGTGGCAGAATCAGCCGGAAGAATGTTATACGCTGACTACGTTGAGTCGGGAACTTACCCAATTGTTATGGCTAATCAGTTCGGTGGAGTGATCTTCCACGAAGCCTGCGGACACCTGCTGGAAACCACTCAAATTGAAAGGAAAACAACTCCCTTTGCCGACAAAAAAGGTGAAAAGATAGCCCACGAAAATCTGACAGCTTGGGATGAAGGGCTATCAGGGGATGCCTTCGGCACAATTGATATGGACGATGAGGGGATGCCAGCTCAGCGGACGCTGTTAATTGAGAAAGGAGTGCTAAAGAACTTCTTGAGCGATCGCGCTGGTTCTCTGCGTACCGGACACCCCAGAACTGGTAGCGGGCGGCGACAAAACTATACTTATGCTGCAGCTTCGCGGATGCGCAATACCTACATTGCTCCTGGAGAATATACTACTGAGGAAATATTTGCCTCGATCGACAAAGGTATCTATTGCAAAAAGATGGGCGGTGGTAGCGTCGGTGCAACAGGACAATTCAACTTTGGCGTAGACGAAGCCTACCTAATTGAGAACGGCAAAGTTACCAAACCACTCAAAGGCGCAACTCTGATTGGTGATGCGCGGGAAATCATGAACAAGATTTCCATGTCCTCGCAAGATTTAGGATTAGCTGCTGGTTTTTGTGGCTCTGTTAGCGGCAGTATCTACGTAACTGTAGGTCAACCGCATATCAAAGTCGATTCTATTACAGTCGGCGGACGGTAATTCTATACCCTTTAATTACTAAGAGCGGACACAGAGGCAGCAGCCCCTTAAAACTCGTTATCAGGGTGAGCCTGATAACGAGATAATTAGCCGGAAAATATATACAATCCAAAATCTAAAATCCAAAATCCAAAATCATTTATGCCGAATATTCAAGAACTTGCAGGTTATGCTGGGGCAAGTGCCAAGCAGCTTGGAATTGAAAAATTTGATATTTATGGCTCATCTGTAGATGAAACCAGCGTACAAGTAGACTCAGGAGAGCCTAAGCAAGTCAAAGCCTCAAATCGTTCTGGCGTGACAGTACGGGTGTGGAATGAAAACAATTCTGTGGGAGTCACTAGCACAACGGATGTAGACCCCAACGGAATTGAGCTGGCACTGAAAACAGCTTATGAAGCAAGTTTCTTTGGTGTCAAGGAAAACGTGCCAGATTTCAGCCCAGAAGCAATCGCACCAATTACAGCCAAAACAGAAGATACAGCGCCTCAAGCTCCAGTGGCAGAATTGATCGAAACTTTAATCGCAGCTGAAAAAGAGCTACTGCTCGCTCACCCAGCAATTAAAGGCGTACCTTATAACGGTCTAACACAGAGAGATCTTGACAGATTTTATCTCAACAGTGATGGCGCTATTCGCAATGAAGCCCGCTCCTATGCCTCAATTTATCTATACAGCAAAACAGAGGAAGAGGGAAAAAAGCCACGTAGCGCCGGATCTTTTCGCATCAACCGCAGTCTCCCACAGCTTGACATTCAAGCTTGTCTAAAGGAAGCTGCCGAAAAAACGATTAGCCACTTGAACTATGAAAAAGTTAAGTCTGGTAAATATCGAGTAGTATTCTCAGCAGATGCTTTCTTAAGTTTACTGGGTGCTTTTTCCAACTTATTCAACGCCCAGAATATTCTAGATAAGCAAAGCCTTTCTACAGCAGAATCTTTAGGAAAGCCAATTGCTTCTTCGCTGCTTTGCGTCTGCGATGATGCTCTGCATTCTGAGAATGTTGCAGCAGAAACATTTGATGGTGAAGGGACACCCACGCGGCGAGTACCAATAATTACCAATGGAGTATTGACAAATTTCATCCATAGTGCCGGTACAGCTAAACGGATGAATGCTCAACCCACAGGTCACGCCAACATCGGCGCTAAGATAACAGTCAGCCCTCACTTTTATCATGTCTTTCCAGCAGCCGCAGCCGAGCAAGAGTATAGCTTGGATAGCGCCGAGAATGTCATTTTTATTGATGACGTGCAAGCGCTACACGCTGGAGTCAAAGCCTTACAGGGTTCTTTCTCCCTACCATTCGATGGTTGGATAATAAACAACGGTAAACGGACGAGTATTGAGTCAGCCACTGTTGCTGGAGATTTTCTCGAACTATTACAGTCAATTATTTTTATCGAAAAAGAGGCAGAACTAACACCAGCAGGAGTGTGTCCAAAAGTCTGGGTTGACAACTTGTCAATTACAGGAGATTGACATAAGACCATAATTCTACTTCCCAGGCTGAGCCTGGGAAGTAGGAATGGTGCGTGCGGCGAGTGCTTTTATTTTTATTTTATTTGCGTCCGCCCACTTAATCAGCCGACAAACAGCCCGTCATATCTACTTAGGCTAATGCCAACAGTGGTTTGTGATGGGCTTAATTTTGTTAATTGCTCCTGGTTTAAACCAGGAAATTTGTGTATTCTACTGAAAAAATGGAAAATGGGACGGGGAAATCCTAACCCGAAAAATAAGTTTACAAAGATTTACGCTGAACAGTGGCGGGTAGATAGATTTGCTGTAAAGTTGCGGTTGGGTTTAGACGCTTCTGTGCGATCGCTTACTAAGTGTACAGAATGGTTGCGCAAAGCGATCGCTCTGCAAGTAGAGTGATATGCTCGAAGCGGCACAACAAAACCAAAACACTCAACAGCCCAACAATTAGAGGATTAGGGGCTTTCGGCGCGAAGAACTTGGTAAATCATTGCCCCAATCTTATTGTACCTGGGTTGATGAAAGTTTTTTCAATAATCAACAACGGTAAACTATTAATCTATTAACTTATACTCTAATTGAGAATGAAAACTGTTTTAGTAGTTGAAGATTCTCGCACCGATCGCCGTTTGATTATGGCTTTGTTACAGCAAATTGGCTTAAATGTGGTTTGTGTAGAATCAGGTGAATCTGCATTAAGCTGGCTATCCGAGAATCAGCGCCCCGACTTAATCTTACTAGATATCGTCATGCCTGGTCTTTCTGGTTTTGATATCTGTCGGCAGCTAAGAGCTAATCCTGAGTTTGAAAATACCTCAATTATTTTTTGTTCATCTAAAGATCAAGAATTCGATCGGTTTTGGGCATTACGTCAGGGAGGAAATGGTTATATTACAAAACCTTTTGCTCCACTCGATCTAGTTAACACTGTTTGCAACCATCTAAGCTAGTCATAACTGCTATTTGATTTGATGTTAAGCGAATACTTTCATATACAACTACAGCCAAACATAGAACTTTTAATACCTTTGGAGCATACAGGAGGTGCGATCTCTTTGCCTGTCGAACAAATTTGCCCCATTCCCGGCATTCCACCTGCTGTATTAGGTGTAGTAAATCAGCGTGGTAAGTTACTATGGGTAATTCAGTTGAGCAATCTGCTAGGACTAAGGCAATCTGACACAAGTTTAAGAGCGCAATATAATTTAACACTATTAGTGCTGAGTGCGAGTTCATCTCGTACCACTGGAGAGCAAGAGTCACGTCAAGTAGGTTGTGTGGTATCGACTCTCAAGGAAATTATATTTTTAGACTCAAAGCAGTTTAAACCTGTACCTGCAAAATCCCCTATTTTTGATTCATTTTTATCTGGTATGGTTCAAATCGAGCGATCTCTAGTATCGGTTCTCAATGTCAATGCAGTTTTCACTGCCCTATCAAACCTCGATACTTCCCTAGTATCTTCATGACACGATTTTAGATTAGGAATTATCTGCTTGAATCTAAAATTAAACAGATTCGAGCCAACAGTTTTAACTATGGAACAAATCGTAATTGTAAATTTATCAGCAACTGTTTTTAAACATCTGGTCGATTCAAAATTCTAAATCCAAAATCGAATGAAAGCATCAAGCAATGGCTATACCCACACTCCTACACCTCAATATATTCAGGAATTAGCAGCGCAGGTTGAACGCGATCCTACGGATTTAGTGCAAAAAATTGCGCTAGCTAACGCTTTGGAGCAAACTGGAGAAATTGCTGCGTCAGTTACTCTTTACCAACAAATTATTGAGCAAGATCGAGATGGTAACTACGGCTTAGTTGCCCGCAAAGCGTTGGAGAGTCTAAAAAATTCTTCTATGCCCCAAACATCAAGATACATTGGTGCAACTAGCTCTTTGACTCAATCGAAGACCATCTCTGATATTACCCCAACATCCCACCAGCATCAACGTCAGGGATTTCTATCTGCATTTCCTCGGCTGCGTCATGGCTGGAAAAATTTAAACTTTCGCACGAAACTGACTATTCTGTTAGTGGCTAGTACTGCCATACCTGTAATTATTGTAACCCAAGGCATCGTAGCTGTCACCAAGGAAAGTTTATTCCTCAAGTTCAAACAATCTCTGCAAAGAGAAGGAATGTACTTTACAGAAGACTATGTGACTTGGAATGTGGATGAATCCAGAACTGAGGCACAGACGATAGCCAATTTTGTGCAGACTATTCAAATTGATTTGAGCAATCCCAGACAAATTGCCGCAAGCCGTAAACTCCTGCAAAACTATATTAGTAATTTTAAGGTTTCACAAGAAAGTAACTCGTTAGAAAAGAATATAAGAATTTTGACTGATGCCCAAGGCAGAACGGTTGCTCAAAATATCCAAACTTTAGCAGAGGAATCTTTCAACTTTCCGCCAGAGAAACTGCAACTTACTCCACGCTACCGCCAAGTATCATTGCCGGTTGGAATTTATTTAGGAGATATTCCAATTGTGAAAAATGCCCTAACCACTGGAAAAGAGTTGGGTGGGATGGAATTGTTGAAAAGCGATGTGCTTAAACGTTTGGCGCAAGACAAACAAGCTAATATCGGTTTAGAAGCCCAGCGTAACGAAGGATTGCCAACCTCCGAACAACCATTTCCTGATGGAACCTATGATATTGATGGGGGTCAAGCTGCACTAGTTCCTATGGTGGTTAAGCCGATTAAAATTGGGAACAAATTAGTAGGAACTGCGATCGTCGGGACAATAGAGAACCGCAGCTCGATCACAGTTGATGCTTTTAAGGCACGAGTAAATGTACCGATTGCAAGTGTCTTTGCCAGAGATTGGCGGATTAGTTCTAATATTCCTGCTGCTAATGGTCAGCGTGATATTGGGACACGCGCGCCTCGTTCTGTAGCAGAAATTGTTCTCAATCAAGGACAAGAGTATATCGATCTGACAAAAATTGCAGGAGCCAACTATCTAGGAGTTTATCAACCTCTATATGACCATCAACAGGAATTGAACGCAACAAAAGCTAAGCCTGTAGGCATGACTTTTGTCGCGCGACCCATAGCAGAATTAGATAGCTTGTTGGCACTCCAGCAATTAGCTGCCTATGGTATTGGATTAGTTATGTCACTCATCGCTGGCGTGTTGGCAATTATCATAGCAGGCTCGTTTGCTCGTCCCCTGGGACGTTTAGCAGATTTTGCTTCTTTTATAGGAAATGGAAAACAGGGCATACGATTAGAGGATGAAGGGCGGCAAGATGAAATTGGCATCTTGACTCACAACTTGAACGCAATGGCAGCTAAGATTGAAGCCGATGTGCAAGGGATTCGCTATCGGGAAATACTACAGCGCCGGGAAAAAGAACGTTTACAGCAAGGAATGATTAACCTGCTGCTGGAGACTGAAACAGCCAAAGATGGGGATTTGACAGTCAGAGCAAAGGTAAATCAAGGGGAAACAGGAGCGATCGCCGATGCGTTCAATTCAATAATTTCCAGTTTGCAGCAGCTTGTAATCAAAGTCTCCTCTGCCACCAAAACTGTACAATCCTCGGCGATTGATAGTGAAGCTTCGGTAGAAAAACTGTCTCATGAAGCAACAACCCAAGCTGATGTAGTCACAGAAGCTCTTACTAGTGTGGAGCAAATGGAGCGATCGATTGGGGCGATCGCACAATCCGCTCAAACAGCAGCCGCGATCGCGCATCAAGCCTTGCAAGCTGCCACAGACGGCGATCGAGATATGGATCGAACCGTAGGCAGCATCGAGACGCTCCGCACTAGCGTAGCTGCAACTACCAAAAAAGCCAAAAAGCTAGCTGAATCAGCACAAGAAATTTCCAAAATTGTCAGCATTATTTCTGGAATCTCAGAAAAAACAAACCTCTTAGCCTTCAACGCTGCAATTGAAGCATCAAAAGCCGGAGAACACGGTAAAGGCTTCCGTCAGGTAGCAAATGAAGTCAGGCGTTTAGCCGAACGAGTGACAGAATCTACTAAAGAAATCGAACAACTTGTAACTTCAATCCAGCAGGGAACTAGCGATGTGTTAAAAACAATGGAAGTTAGCTTTGCTGAGGTAGCAACTGGTACGCAACTGGTGGCAAACACTAAACAAAATCTGCAATCTTTGGCTGCTGTGAGCCAACAAATCGATTCTCTGCTGCAATCAATTTCAGTCAGTACCGTTTCGCAAGCGGAAAACTCAAAAATGGTCAATTCGACTATGCAAGCAGTGTCTGCGATCGCTCAAACAACTAAAGTTGAATCAGAAGCTGTATTGTCTGCTATGCAGGAACTACTGGAAGTTGCACAACAGCTACAAAATTCTGTGTCTCGATTTCGGGTATAAAAATGATATGGCGTTGGATGCTGCAAGCCTAGAGGCAATTACTCAAGAAATACGCGCTTGCTTTTTATACGAAGATGCTCCCGATCAATTAGCAGTTCTTGAGGGGGGGATTCGTCAGTTAAGTGCGCAAGATGCTACTAACAATCTGCAAGCTGAATACGCAGCCTTAATGCGGGCGGCACATTCGCTTAAAGGTGGCGCAGGTATTGCGCAATTTTTAACTCTTAGTCGCCTGGCACACAAACTAGAAGATTTACTGCAAGCCCTGCAACAAGAACGAGTGCCAGATCGAACTAAAGCTTACGATCTGCTATCTTTGAGTGTTGAACAGATTGGCAGTTTAATTGCCGCAGCTACCAGCACTCCAGCACAGACATCTAATGTGGTAGCCGAAGAAACAACTATTTTACCCACACTCACACAAATCGAGAATTTTCTCCAAAGTTTGCCTGGAAGCGTCTCATCCCAGGAGGGGACAGAAGGAGGCAACAGTGCAGGGGGAGCAGGGGGAGAGAAAAAATACCAATTACCAAACCACTCGCCACTAAATTCTGAGGATACCCCAGAAACTCAAGGTTTGCGTAGTTTGAATTTGCGAATGCCAGTGTCTCGACTGGATCGAATCGACAATACGATTGGTGAACTTTTTATCAGTTATGAACGTCTTTTTCTGTATCAAAAACAACTACAACAGGTAGATAAAACACTTAAACAACGTGCAACTCAAATCGCGCCGCTGAGCGAACAAGTGCAAGCGATCTACGAAGAGTTGGTAGCTCCTGCCCCATCACTTTTATCTGACTCAGACAAGGAATTGCGATCGCCCCAATCTGCCGATGCCACCAAAATACACGGTACTCTGCAAGATATGCAAGAGCTAATGGTGCAGGTACAGGAAGCAAGAGCGGATGTAGATCTAATTTCCCAGGAATTTCGGGAAACACTAGCCGAATTACGCCAGCAACTCGACGATTTGCGCGGTGATTTAACAGAATCACGATTAGTGCGATTTGGGCTTTTAGCCACACAATTGGTAGCAGCACAACAAACTTTTAGCCAGCGATACAATAAGGCTGTAGAGTTGGCGCTCGTCGGTAAGGAAACACCGCTCGATCGCGCGATCCTAGAACAATTAAAAATACCTTTGTTACATCTGTTTCGTAATGCTTTTGCTCACGGGATTGAAACCCCAGAAGAACGGCAGATGCAAGGTAAGTCACCCATTGCTAAAATTACGCTTGGTGCTGCTACCATCGGAAATTCCTTTGTTGTCACTCTAGCAGATGATGGTCGCGGGATTGATATTCCATCGATTCAGGCAAGAGCGATCGAGCTTGGAATGTGCGCTCCACAATCAGAGCCATTGACTAGAGAGCAAATTCTAGAATTTCTGTTTCAACCTGGGTTTTCTACTACTACTAAGGTTAATACTTTTTCAGGTAGGGGTTTGGGATTGGATATCGTGCGGCTGCAAGTAGAACGACTGCGCGGCACAGTAGCAATCGAAACTGTCTTGGGACAAGGGACGACAATAAGAATTAGTATTCCCTTAACTTTGAATATTTTACCTTTGTTGCTGTGCAAGTGTCACGGGCAAACCTTAGCAATTCCAGCGGCTGCGGTGAAAGAAGTAATCGCCTTATCCGAGTATAGTCAACCGCTGTTGCACTCAAGTACGATCGCCCTACGCGATCACTATGCAAAGCTATATTCTTTAATCCATTTACTTCCCTACAATCACAGCGCCATCGTACCTCCCTTGGCACAACTTAACTCTTATTTAGGTTTGGTACTGGAAGTAAATGATGAGGTTATAGTGCTAGCAGTAAATTCCTTATTAGGAGAACGGGAACTGGTGCTAAAATCTTTCGATCTATCGCTGCGAGTACCAGCATACGTTCAAGGTTGTACTGTCTTGGGTACAGGTGAGGTAGTGCCAGTGCTGTCTAGTGAGTATTTCGGCGAGTTAATTGCACAGGCTGCAAATGTCAGCCCAGAGGTAAGCGGGGCGCAAAGACAAAATCAAACAGACTTGCCATCTTACTCTGAGGATACAGCAAAGATTTTGATTGTGGACGATGCGATCGCCTTTCGCCGGATTTTAGAGCGCGTTTTGACTGCTTCGGGATATATGGTTATACAATGCCGTGATGGTAAGGAAGCTCTAGAAAAGCTAAACTCTCCGGGTGAGCGATTTGATTTGGCGATCGTTGATATTGAGATGCCGCAGATCGATGGGTTGGAGTTACTCAGACAAATTCGTTCTTCACCTCAATGGCATAGTTTACCAGTCATTGTGTTAACTTCGCGGGAAAATCACCAATATCGACAAATAGCCAGTAATCTAGGGGCAACACACTATTTTACCAAGCCCTTCCGCCAAGATGAGTTACTTGAGGCGATCGCTCCTATCCTGTCTAAAGTTGCCATCTAACCTTAGTATTAGGCTCAATGATTCAGATTTTGTTAGTAGACGATCAAAAACTCATCCGTCAAGGATTGAAGGCTTTGCTAGAGCTAGATCCAAATATCCAAGTAGTTGGTAGCGTCAGCAATGGTGAGTCAGCAATTGAGCAAGTGGAAGCTCTCAAGCCCGATATTGTGCTAATTGATGTCAGAATGCCAGGAATGGACGGAGTGACAGCAACACAGATTATCTCTGAGCGCTTTCCAGATACGAAAGTTATCATCCTCAGCGGTTATGACGATGAGGAATATTTAGCTGATGCCTTGCGATCGGGTGCAAAGGGCTATCTACTTAAAGATACTCCCGCCGAAGAACTGATAAGTGTGATTCAAGCCGTTTATAAAGGATATTCTCAGATTGGCCCTGGGTTGCTAGAAAAAATTAATTCTAGAATTTCAGCTTTACACAAAATTAACTCTGTCCCTGTTTCGCCGCAAACGACTGCTTTTAAATCATTAAAACTTGAGGTGGAGCGTCAACTTAAAAGCTTTGAGCCAAAAACTTTGCAAGAATTGGTTCGTCTTGCTGTTGAGCAAAAAGCAGTAGTTGAATTATTAGCTTATGTTAATAGTGTGCTTCAGTCAAACCAGGATAATTTAGCTGCATTATACTTAGCTGGAGCCTTGTCATCTCACACTGGACAAGAAGATCGAACTCAAGCCTTGCAATATTTAAAATTAGGCTTGTGTGAGGGAATTAACCAAAAATTGTCTCGTGAAGATCTACTGTTGTTTTACTTTGAGGGACTAAAGCATAATGCGAGTGAAGCTTTTAGTTGGTTGACTAGAATTGATACTCCTTGGAATAACGAGTCAGGATTGTTTTTCCTGCTGGATGAAGCATCTCGTTTATTCGGTACAACTTCCAGGCAATACCGTACTTTGCTAGTGCTACTACAGATTAGAGCTATGCGTAGTTTCAGTGACAAATGCGCCACCTTAAGTGGAAAGCTGGAATTACTAGAGCGAAGTTTGGAGAATACTAATTCACTCAAAACTTGAATATTAAAAAACTTTATGGAAAAAAATTTAAATGAGCTTGAGTATATCGAACAGGAACTGAAAGATCTCCGCAACCACCTTCAGCGATCGTTCGCCGTTCTCGAAGCTTTAGCTAAAATTCCAGCACAGTTTGAGGAGTTGGGACAATCTAACAACCAACTTAAGCAAAACTTAGATGAAACCAAGGCTAATCGAGCAGAAATCACCCGCTTCGAGGCAAAGGTTAATCAACGTTTGGCAGAACTAGAAACAGCCATTAACTCAAAATCAACACAAATTAAGGGTGAAATTGTTCGTTTACGCGACGAATTTGGTACAGCAGATATTCACTTAAGTAATTACAATGCTGAACTGGCTAAGCAAGTCAGCGAGATTAGGGAAGAAGTGGCAAAACGGCTAAAAAATTTTTGGCGAGAATGGACAAGTGATGAAGCAACTCAAACGTCATTAAATGAAATTATTGATGCTAAATTGACTGCTGAACTGGAAGCCTTCGTTCAACAATTGAGCGAAGCTGGATTTAGTCCCCAATATTTTGAAAAACAGGAAATGTTAGAAACGGAATTGCGCTTGACTCAATCATCTTTGCAAGATGTAGAACGACAGTTACAAATGATGCGTAACTTTACTACCGTTACTGCTTTGGTGGTAGCTATAACTTTAGGTCTTGTTATTTTACAATTACTGAGTAGATGAATGTTGAATTCATAATTCACCCTTGGGCATTTAATTGGATCGCATTCATTTTTTTGTCTTTCGGCGTTAAGACAAAACTTCATGCAATAAGTCACGATGCATCAAGGCTCGATCTACAAAAGACAGGATTTGATCTGGTGTCAAAGGCTCGCCATTAGCGTAATACTCCAGCCATGTTTGACTGATCAAGTTAGGATCGTCTGGTAAGTTGTCTAAATCCCATCCCGGCATTGCCAATTCTGTCATCAACTGGCTTACTTTGGGGTCGTAACTGATGGCAAAACAACGGCAACGTTCGGCAGCAGCCATAATTAAGCTGTGCAAACGCATACCAATTGCCATTTCGACACCGCGAAACAAACCTTTTAAGGCTCTAGGATCTTCAAGATAAAGAATTTTAGAAGCTCCTGGCAATTGAGGCTGAATTGCTTGCGCGATCGCCAAGTCTTGTGACAATTGAAACGGTACTAGCAAAATGCAAGTTTGCGTTGCAGTTTGAAAATCAATCAAAGCACGGGTAAAGTTTTCAAGGCGCTCGGCTGTAAGCCCAGGATGCGCTCGCAATGTTACAGCTACTCTAGGTGCAGGTAAATCCCACAGCCCAGGCACAGTTCCTGCATCCATTGCCCAAACTGGATCGGGAGCCAAAAGATAAGAGTTGTGCCAATCAGAAAGCAAAGCAGCGGAAGCGCGATCGCGAACGCTTACAGCACTACAACCTGCAAATGTTTTTTTTGCCAACCAGCGCGTCCAAGGCTGCTTCAACGGCCCAATTCCTTGCGCCCAAGCAATAGTTTTTAGCCCTAGGCGTTGCGCCAATGCCATCAGACCGCCATAATATAACGGGCTAATATTACTTGTGGCATCTTGAATTAAACTGCCTCCACCCCAAATGAAAGCATCTGATTGTTGCAGTGTCTTTAAGACGGGAAAAAAACTCATGCGATCGCACGAATCCACCCCGTAGCGATCGCTTGTTGCTTTTGGATTACCTGATAAAACTATAGGCTCAACACAATCCGGAAGCATTTGCAACAGCGTTGCTAACAAAGCCTCGTCTCCACCATTTCCTTTGCCGTAGTAGCCACATAAAACCGCCCGGATTTTTCTCACGCCTTGCTCCGTCAGCCTAGCTTTAACTTAATCTCAAGCAGAACTTTGCTGTATCTTATCTGACTTTGGACGGTAACATAAGAAAGCATCGGAAATAGCAGACACAATTCAAAACAATGATGAATGATGAATGATGAATGGTAAATTTATTATTCTCCCTCAGCTCCCCTATCTCCCTCAGCTCCCCCAGCTCATTTATGCACGCACTTTCTATTCCTACCTGGATTATTCATGTTTCTAGTGTGATTGAATGGGGTGTCGCCATTTGGCTCATTTGGACTTATGGTGAAATCACTCGGAACCGAGCTTGGTATGCCCTTTCTTTAGCTATGCTTCCGGCTTTGGTAAGTGCAATGTGTGCCTGTACTTGGCACTTTTTCGACAATCCAGCCTCTCTAGAATGGCTAGTAACACTCCAAGCCACAATGACGCTTATAGGTAACTTCACTCTTTTAGCTGCTGGTTGGCTACTGTGGCGATCGTCAAAAGACACACAGCAGGCACAAGCAAGAGCAGAAGACGAACAACAAACTTCAGAGTCGATCTCAAGCTGAAGGCAAAAAGTAGAATTATGATTCATCCTACATCCTACATCCTACATCCTATTCTGCAAGAAGCCGGACTAGGGGTGTCTGCATCCTTCATCCTACTTTTTGATAAAGGCTTTACTCTATATCCTGCCAAAGAAGCCCTTTTTGCCCTCTCACTCTTTCCCTATTTGGGTTTCTTGTGGTTCATCACGCGCTCTAAACAATTACCGCGTTTGGGATTGATTGGCTTCTACGGTACATTAGTTTTTGTCGCCGTCACCATCCCCGCCGGAATTTATGCTCAAGCACATTATGGTAAAACTCTAGCAAATGTCGATTGGCTGCACGGAGGAGCAGAGTTTTTCTTAACCCTTACCAATATTTTGATTGTGCTGGGTTTTAGACAAGCAGTCAAAGAAAGGATAAATGCTAAATTATGAATGCTAAATGCTGAATGTGTTTAATTTATAATTCATAATTCATAATTCATAATTTTATGGATGTTATCCCAGCAATAGATTTACTAGAAGGTCGATGTGTGCGCTTGTATCAAGGTGATTATGAGCGATCGCAAATATTCAACGATAATCCTGCTAATGTTGCCAAACAATGGGTGCAACAAGGCGCAACCTGGCTGCACGTTGTCGATCTTGACGGAGCGAAAATAGGTAAAGTTGTCAATCACAAGGCAATTGAATCAATTTTACAAGCAGTATCAGTGCCAGTTCAGGTAGGTGGAGGATTGCGCGATCGCTCTAGTGTCGCCCAACTACTAAATCTAGGCGTACAGCGGACTATCTTGGGAACTGTAGCAGTAGAACAACCCCACTTGGTAGCAGGTCTGTGTCAAGAATTTCCCAGTCAAATTGTTGTCGGTATTGATGCCCGTAATGGGAAAGTTGCAACTCGCGGCTGGCTGGAAACGTCCGAGGTGTTGGCAACAGATCTAGCTCAACAAATGCAACAACTGGGAGCAGCAGCAATTATTTATACAGACATTCACCGTGATGGTACTCTCTCTGGCCCCAATATAGAAGCACTCAGAGAACTCGCAACAGAATTATCAATTCCCGTCATTGCTTCCGGTGGTGTAAGTTCTGTCACCGATCTTTTAAGTTTACTTGCGCTTGAACCGTTGGGTGTTACTGGTGTAATTGTCGGTCGCGCATTATATACTGGTGATATCGATCTTAAAGCAGCTTTACAGGCGATCGGACAAGGAAGGCTTCAAGATATCCCGCCAGATTTGGGATCTTCTGCATTTGCATAAATTATCTGTTTGTTCGCATGGTAGCTAACTACTTGCTACATACTACGAGAAGATCAAACTCCAGCATTCAACTAAATGGAGGTCATCAATATGAAAGTCAAGGACGCTATCAATCTACATAAAGGACTTACCTTTTTCTTTGTTTTGGGGCTGATGCTGGCATACCAAAATTTTACTCTTGGTGCTTGGGTTTACCTTTCGCTTCACAGTACTTATGGATTTCTGTGGTTGCTCAAGGATCGCATCTTCCCAGATAAACAATGGGAGCAAGAAATTCCTTTCGGGCAGGGAGTTTTCACCTTTGGTTTAGTCAACTTGTACTGGGTAGCACCCTTTATTCTCATCAGCAGTGGCACAGTACCACCACTTCCACTCGTGGCAGCTGCCATCTCAATAAACATCTTAGGCGTGTTTTTGCACTTTGCCAGCGATGCCCAAAAGTACTACACTTTGAAGTATCGACCTGGATTAATTACAGAAGGTTTCTTTGCCCGCTGTCGCAACACTAATTACCTGGGAGAAATCTTAATTTATACTGCTTTTGCCATGCTGACTGAGCATTGGCTGCCATTTTTGATTCTTGCAGGTTTTGTTTACGGCGTATTCATTCCTAACACGAGCAAAAAAGACCAGTCTCTTTCTCGCTATCCTGAATTTGCTGATTATAAAGAACGTTCTGGATTGCTGCTGCCAAAATTTATAGTATCAAAAACTTCCAATACAGAAGATGCGATCGCTCAAAAAATTGGTTAATTTTAAAGGATGAAGTTTTAGACTTTTCATCCTTTTCTTGACTTTAGATCGAACCTTTGTTTTAATTAAATTTAAATCGAACGTTCGATATATGTATTCCGTGTAGATGCCTAAGATTGTTGAATTTAGGTATTTTACAAAGAAGAACGGGAGATCGATGCGCCCATCGCCTTCAGGTATGGGATGAATTTCGACACGGTGCTTTTAAGCACCTTTAAGTATGTTATAATTAGCACAGAGGATAGGGTAAACAACCTCTTTAAACACCCAGTCGTCGAGAGGCAACGCACCTTGACAACTAGGCTTAGGGGGTTCTTCAGAGGAACGCTTCTGGAGGTAAAAAGTCTAAGCATCAAGTATAGAGAAACTAAAATTTGAGTTTTTCTACAGTACCGAGGGGCACTCGGAAACTGGCTTCTGCAAAGAAGCAAAAAGCTTGAGGACAGAACCATCTCTGGCATTGGGGGGAAACTCCTACTGTTAAGTGGACTGGAAGATCCAAGAATCCCACTGCCTTCAGGCGTGGGAGTGTCAACTGTTCGTAAGTCATAGATGCCCCTTACTCTCACCTAGTTGTCTCATCTCCACGCTGACTTTGGCAAGAGATTTAAGCAAACAAAGGCAGTGATAGACCGCTTTAGATCCGAGATGCGCTCTGTTTGACCCTAGCGTCGTTGCAAGTAGCACATTTATCAGTGTCAGGTGAACAAAGGTTAAACAGTGAAGTAGAAGGTCGCACCTTGCCCAACTGCACCATTCGCCCAGACTCGACCGCCATGTCGGTGAATAATGCGCCCGACAGTCGCCAGTCCAATCCCAGTACCAGGAAACTCAGTAGTTGAGTGCAGACGCTGGAACGCACTAAACAATCGCTCCGCATAAGTCATGTCGAAGCCGATGCCGTTGTCTCGGACAAAGTATACTTGCTGCCCTTGCTCCTGCATCACTCCAATTTCAATTCTTGCCTGTGAAAGCTTTCCAGTAAACTTCCAAGCATTAGCTAGTAGATTCTCCAACACGATTTGCAGCAGCCTTCGATCGCCATTGACAATAATTCCTGCAGCAATAACAAATTCTACTTGTCGTTCTGGCTGCGTCTGTTGAAGAAGAGTGGCAATTGTTTGTGCCAGTGCGCTCAAATCGACTGTTTGACGCTGCATCTGGAAGCGTGTCACCCTTGATAGGCTTAGCAAGTCGTCGATCAGTTCCGACATCCGCTGAACGTTATCACGCATTTTTGTCAGGTATTGCTTGCCTGACAAATCAAGTTGCTCGGCGTAATCTTCCATTAATATCTGAGCGAAGCCGCCAATTCTATGCAGCGGCGCACGTAGATCGTGAGAAACCGAGTAACTAAATGCTTCGAGTTCTTTGTTGGCAAGCTCAAGCTCCATTGTTGCTCGGCTAGTTTGAATCAGACGGCGCACGCGCTGGCGCAGTATTGGCCAGTGAATAGGTTTGGTAACGTAATCAATTGCACCAGCCGCAAATGCGCGATCCACAGATTCTCGATCGTCAAGGCCCGTAATCATTAAGACAGGTGTGTTCGTCCTGCCTGAAAGTGTTTGCAATTGAGTGCAGCAAGTAAAGCCGTCCATTACTGGCATCATGGCATCGAGCAGGATGATATCTGGGTGGAGGCGAGTGCAGGCAGCTAGGCACTGTTCTCCGTCACTGACCTCTTCCACGCGGTATCCTTCTTTCTGCATCCTTTGCCGAATTTGAATCCGGGTGAACTTGTCGTCATCTACAACTAGAATCAATGGAGAATCTCTTTGTGCGTCAGCAATATTCATATCTAACGACGACATTGTTGGCGTTCTATTTGCAAGGCTGCTTCAACTCTCTGATACTCAACTATTAGCTGTGAGACTTTCTCCAACAAAACTTCCCTTGCTTCAGTAGAGCTAATTGCTTCTAGCTCTTGGCAAAGATTGGCGATCTTTGTCGCACCAAAAGCCGCACTGCTTGATTTCAAAGTATGAGCTATTCTCTGCACCGCTTGAGCATTCCCATTAGCAACTGCTGCCTCTATTGTTTGCAGATATCTAGGAGATTCTTCAAGATAACAATCTATTAACTCAGCCAGAAATTCGGCGGCATTTTCGCCTGCCTCAACCCGAAATGCTTGAATCACCGTAGCATCAATTGCAGCATTTGATGCAACAGAGTCATAATTCCAATTGCCAGAATGCGGTTGACACTTAGTTAATACCTCCACCAGGTTTTCTACTCGGATAGGCTTGCTAATGTAGTCATCCATGCCCGCCTCCAGGCACTCTTCGCGATCGCCTTGCATGGCATTGGCAGTCATGGCAATAATTCGAGGTCGCGTGTCTGCTGACCATGACTGACAAATACAGCGCGTGGCTGCCAATCCGTCCATTTCTGGCATTTGCACGTCCATCAACACCACATCATAGGGCTGACGACGCAAAGCCGATAACACTTCTAGTCCATTGCCAACCACATCTGCTCGGTATCCCATTTTTTGTAAGAGGTACAAGGCTAGCTTCTGATTCACCAAATTGTCTTCAGCCAACAGAATCCGTAAGGGTTTGTGTTGGGCAAGTTGAGGTACAAGTTTGGGAGAGCGATGAAGTGGCGGTGCTTCAATAGAAAAATCGGTAAAAATACTACTTAGGGCATTATAGAAATGGGATTGTTTGAGAGGTTTGTTTAAAAAAGCAGCAAAATTAACGTTTTCAGCATTGTTGCCTGAATCTGAGCGAACGTTAGAAGACAACATGATTAAGGGTAACGAGCGCCCATTAGGCTGCTGACGAATTTCTGCTGCTAAAGTTAGACCATTCATCTGTAGCATCTGCGAGTCTATAATTGCTACGTCAAATTTTTCACCTTGACGAATCAAATCTAGAGCTTCTTGCCCAGAGGTGGCTGCACTTGCCTGCATTCCCCAAGACTGGGATTGTAAAACTATATTTTGCCTATTCGTAGCGTTATCGTCCACAATCAACAGCCGCTTCCCAGCTAGTGTTGCAACTGTCCGTTTTTCTTGTAGTGCAACTGAAGCCGAAGGAGCTACGATGGTGAAATAAAAGGTCGATCCAAGTCCTACTTGACTTTCGACCCACATTCTGCCTGACATGATTTCGCATAATCGCTTGCTAATGGCAAGACCTAAACCCGTACCGCCGTATTTGCGAGTCGTTGAGGAATCAACTTGACTGAAAGACTCAAATAAGCGATGCATCCGCTCATTCGGAATGCCAATGCCAGTGTCTTTTACCGCAAATTGAAGTTCATATTTGGTAGGGGTTACTTCAATATCGTCTACTCCTGGCAGTTTACGTGCTGTTATCGCGATCGCAACTTCTCCGGCGGGAGTGAACTTGATAGCATTCCCCAGCAGATTTACCAAAATTTGGTGCAGCCGAGTGACATCTCCCACAATTGTGTCTGGCGTTTGTGGCTCAATTAGGTAGGCTAGCTCTAGTCCCTTTTCTGATGCTTTAGAACTTAGCAGATCTATTGAGCGTTCCACGCAAGCGCGAATCTGGAATGGTTGTTCTTCTAGCTCCAGCTTGCCAGACTCAATTTTAGAAAAATCTAGGATGTCGTTAATAACAGTTAGCAGGGACTCGCCACTACTACGGATAGTTTCGGCAAAGTCTTGCTGCTGGTGTGTGAGATCTGTATCTAGCAGTAATCCTGTCATGCCAATAATAGCATTCATTGGCGTGCGGATCTCATGGCTCATAGTTGCTAAAAACTCGCTTTTTGCCTGATTTGCAGCTTGGGCTTGCTGACTGGCTTTTTCCAACTCAACATTTTTCAGTGTTAATGTTTCTCGTTGTTGCGTTTGTTTCTCTAAAAGGCGAGCTTGCTCCAATGCAAGTCCCACTTGCGCCGCTACGGCTTCAAGCAGTTCGATTTCATCTGCACTCCAATGACGGATTGAATCGCACTGATGTAATCTAATAATACCGTTAGGCTGGTTTTGGTAGGAAGTGCGGATCGCCAGCATCGATTTTATTTTGATCTGACGGCAGAGCGGTGCTACTGCTTGTAATAGTGGGTTAGATTCAACATCATCTGAGGCGATCGCTTGCTCTAGTGCTAACAATTGCTGTATATGGAGATTGCCACTAATCGGAATTTCTACATTCAAAATTGATTCAATGCCTGGTTCTAAATACTCAGCCACAACTGGCACTTGGGCTATTGGTGTAGCGATATAAGTATGGATTAGGCAACGATTGACTTTAAACGCTTGACCGATTTGAGTTACAGCAGTCTGAAAAATCTGTTCGGTATCTAAGCAGGAGCGAATTGCTGAGGTAATTTGTTTGAGCAGTAAGGTTTGTTGCAGCTGCCGTTGCAACGCCGATTCTGCCTTCAGGCGATCTGTAATGTTAATCGCTATGCCCCCAAGCAGCCGTTGCCCAGAAATATCGTGACAAGGAAACTTGAAAGACAACCAATGACCCATATGTCCGTCAGGGCTTGGAACAACTTCAACAACCTCTAGAGTTTTATCGGCAGCTAAAACAGTGCGATCGTTTTCACGGAACTGTAAAGCTATTTCCTCCGGCCAGATCTCAAAATCCGTTTTCCCCAACCAATCAGCCATTTTTATATTGAAACAGCGCTCAAACGGCTGGTTGATATAAACGAAGCGCCCATCTTCATCTTTCATGAAAGCCACAGCCGGACTATTGTTCATAAACGCCTTGAAGCGTTCCTCGCTTTGCGCTAGTGCAGTTTCCGTCTGTTTGCGCTCTGTGATATCGACGCAGGAGCCGATGTAGCCTGCAAATGTGCCTACATAACGTGGTACCCCTGACACCAAAATCCACCGATACTCGCCACTATAGTGCCGCAAGCGATGCTCCATCAATAACGACTCTTGCGCCGCAAAAGCCTGTTGAAAGAGGGAATTGCAGCGCTCTAGATCGTCAGTGGGCACACCCTCCATCCACCCAAAGCCTAATTCCTGTTTTAGCGTCCGTCCCGTGAAGCGAAGCCAAGGCTGATTCACATAAGTACATCTTCCATCAGCATCAGTCATCCACAGCAGGACGGGGGCGCTGTCAGCCATTGAGCGAAACCGCTGTTCGCTCTCCTTGAGCGCGTTTTCAGCCATCTTGCGAATAGTGATATCTTGAGCAGTTCCCATCATCTGACACGGCGAACCGTCAGCACGGCGCTTGAACACAGTTTCCCGATGCCACAGCCATCGCCATTCACCGCTAACGTGCCTGACTCGCTGCTCGAACTCAATTACTTCGCCATCTTTGACATTCTGGAAGTCATCAAGATGCTGCATCATATACAGCAGGTCGTCAGGATGAATAATTGAGGGCAGGAAGTCAGCACCCATTGCTTGAATTTGCTCTAATCCATATCCGAGAAATTGGGCAACATCTTTGTTGGCATAGGCATTAGTCATAGTGTCTAAGTCAAACACATAAATAATGCTGGTTGAGTATTCCGTGACGCTTTCAGCAAACCGCTTGCTAGAGCGCAACTCTTCTTCTACGTGCTGGCGTGAAGCTATTTCTTTCTCCAGTTCTCGGTTGCTTGCCTCTGCTTGCTGTTGCTTTTGACGAGTTTGCTCTGCTAAATAAACTGCTAACGCTAATAGTATTGCCATTAGCATTCCGGATAGTAACACGACTTGGGGCAGGGAAGAGCGTGCTTTATCTAGCAACTGGGGCGTGGGCTGAACTTGTATCCACCAATTAATGCCATAAAGATTAATCTTCGTTGACTCAACCCATTCCTTCTTCTGCTTGCCAGTGACAATATTCCGGCTATAGATTTCATCTTCGCCTTCAAACACTACAATCGAGTAATCGTGCGCCACATTTTCTTTGGCTTTTAAGATGCCATCAAACAATTTCTGCGCCCGAAAGACACCGACGATGAATCCTTGAAAATCTTTGCCCTGAAAAATTGGCACGTAAACTAAAAAACCCTTGCCACCTTGGACGAGATTGATGGAGCGCGTGGCTATAACTTCATGTCGATCGCGCGATGCCTCTAAAGCAATCCGTCGTCGTGAGTCACGTGCAACGTTCAGATTTTGAGCCGCTTCATTTCCTGCTAGCGGTACAACCCAACGTACATGAAACGAAGGATCTACCCATTCAATTGCTTGGTAGCTTTTGTAGTCTTTCACAAGAGACTGAGCATCAAATTCCCACTCTCGTTTTGGTGTCCCACCCCGGCTTTCCCAACGCTTTGCCATCCTTTCGAGTGCGTCGATCTGAGGTTTTAGCTCTGCTGCAACTACGTCTTTCACGGTCGATGATTCTAATTTAATCATCTGCTTGATCTGAGCGCGTTCTTGTGTAACTAATGCCTGCCATACGAACAGAGTAGCTGTGGAAATGCCAACTCCAACAAGCATCGGCAGCCATTGTGATGCAGCAAAAATCTTAGTAACATTTGTGATAATATTTGGCTTGTGTGTGGCTCTATTCTTGTTTCCAGGCAACAGGGGCATAAGCGCTTAAATTAATTCCTTTGGTTATGGCTCCATTGGTGAGTTACATCATCAAAGCAGACGATTTGACTTCAACAAAAAAAATAAAGTAATAGCGGCGATGCTATCAAAACTAGTTGTTTATAGTGCATTGTTTTAGCTTAACTATTCAACGACTAGCGAGGTAAACTTGTCCCATTGTTCGTGCATTTTTATTTCTACTGCAAAGAGTTCTAAATTACATCAGCATTTTTGCTAATGGTTTTAAGTTATTCAATAAAATTTTAAGTATTTTCACTGTTTCAGCATTGAGCTACGCCTTTTTTGTCTTAACTCAAATTAATTTTCTGCTTCAGCATGGTTCTTCGCACAGCATAAAGCGCGATCGCGCCTTATGTAAGGATAAAGGTAAAGTTTTTTGGTTGTGTTGCAAAAACTTTAAGAGGCAAAAGAGCCGTAGCAATCGATCTATTTATACACCAACCAAAACAAGTTAGCGAATAAATTTAAATACTGAACATTAATGTTTTTTGCACTAATATTGTTTAAACTTTAAACTATTTTTTTAGAAATATAAACATTAATTAATAATGAAAAAAGTTACGATGAAGAGGATAAAGCAATAAAGCAATTAGTTTTTTTTCTCTAACGAGGTTGTTTTAAAAATAAGGTTAACCGTAATTATTCACACGACTACCTATGACAGTTAACCGTAATTATTACTGTTAGCAATTTTAGGCTATGTACCCGGATTTTTAATTTATCTGGGCTTGTATCCAACTTGCCTACGCGGCTATCCTAATGCCAATTGCCATAAAGTTTGAACGTGCCGTATTTGTGCTAGTGCTGACTTTTGTGATGTGCAGTGTATCTGGTGCGATCGCCATGCAAAAACTTCGTTCTGCCGAGTTTTTTGAATGGAGCGATACTTGGTATAAAACCACCAGAGCAACAACACGATCTAGCCTCGATCTGCGCTCAATCAACGAAAGTATAATCTTTGTGGAGGCAGAGCTTGATAAAATAGGAGTAGCCAAACAGGAGCAGGTAATGGAAATTGGCACAAGTTCGATCGAGCAGGGAATCCAACCCGATAGTAGTCCAAGAGACTGGTCATGGGGTTTCTGGCCAGCTGTACCACTCTACCCCTATGGCAGGCGACGAACGCTTCGCTTTGAAGTAGTTAAGGACACTATCTGGACATTCGACCAAGTGCAGGGCATTCTCTACACCGTCGTGCCAATTCGCATGACTGTTGTGAAGCTAAAAGCAGGGGGTTTGCTCGTTTATGCACCGATCGCTCCGACTCCAGAGTGTATCCGCCTAGTTAACGAGTTAGTGATGGAACACGGTGATGTCAAGTACATCATCCTACCAACCAGTTCTGGTTTGGAGCATAAGGTATTTGTAGGCCCCTTTGCCAGACGCTTTCAGAACGCGCAGGTTTTCGTCGCCCCAAACCAGTGGAGTTTTCCACTAAACCTGCCGCTGGCGTGGCTTGGCTTTCCCCAAAGTCGAACTCATGTGCTTCCAGAAAATTCAAGTCAAACTCCCTTCGCTCAGGAGTTTGACTACGAGGTGTTGGACATCGACCTTGGACGCGGTTCTTTCGCAGAAGTTGCACTGATCCACAAGCGATCGCGCACCCTGCTTGTAACCGATTGCATACTGTCTGTGCCTTTATCCCCACCCGCGATCGTCCAATTAGATCCGTACCCCTTGCTGTTTCATGCCAGAGACAATGCCCTAGAGGCGATTGAGGACAATGAAGCAAACCGCCGCAAGGGATGGCAACGCATTTGTTTGTTTGCGATTTACTTCCGCCCAAGTGCGCTGGAAATAACTGGACTGTTGCAGGCGTTTCGCAATGCTCTCAAAGCACCGGAAAAGTCAAAAAAGGCTTACTTCGGTTTATTTCCGTTCCGATGGAAAGAGAACTGGAAGCAGTCATTTGATGCCCTACAAGGAAATGGACGGCCATTTGTAGCGCCGATTCTGCAAACTCTCATTCTTCCCCAAGCATCGAGACAAGTACTCAACTGGGCTGACAAAGTTGCATCTTGGAATTTTGAGCGGATTATTAGTTGTCACTTTGACTCACCAATTGAGGTAAGTTCCCGTCAATTTCGCAGCTGCTTTGCTTTCCTTGAGAAAAAAACCGCCGCGAATCAAGACTCATCCTCAAGCCAGTCGCTGCTGGAGTCTGACTCTGAATTTATTAAGGAAATTGAGGCGTTTCTGGTCAAGTATGGCATCGCAACACCAGCTAAGGAGAAGGTATAATGCACCCTATTTCTAAATTCATAATTTAAAATTTTCATAATCCCATTACTGCCCGATAGTGTTTTTCAAATTCAACTAGTGTCGGAGATTTACGATAGCTATTCCATTGACTTCGATCAAATAATTCTTGCCGCAATTAATCTACGTTGATGGTTGTAACTTGTCCATTGGTAACAATTTGTTTGCCATCTACCCACGCACTATTTACTACTTGAGTGGGACGACCAAGAATTAGTAAACTAATTGGATCGGTGCGGGGTAAAAGTGATAAACTAGTAAGATTGTAAAGGACTAAATCGGCTTTTTTACCCACAGTTAGAGAACCGAGTTGTGCTGATAAATTAAGTCCTTTTGCACCACCTAATGATGCCATTTCTACGGCTTGACGAGGTGTAATCCAGTGGCGGTAATCAAAGTCAGCGATGTTGTGTAAGATTGAGCCAATTTTGATCGCTTCGAGTAAGTCTTGGGAGTCGTTGCTGGAAGCACCATCGCAACCAAAAGTTACGTTAACCCCAGCTAGACGATATTTTAAGATCGGGGCGATGCCACTGCCTAAGCGCAGGTTACTCAGCGGGTTGTGAACGACGGTGGATTGAGTTTCGGCTAAGATGGTAATATCTGCATCGCTGAGCCAGACACAATGAGCCAGGGAAGTGCGATCGCTCAAATAACCAATTTGCTTTAAATGCTCAACTGCACTGCAACCATATTTTTCTTGTGCTAGCTGTTGTTGGGCTTTAGTTTCGAGTAAGTGAGAGTGGCGACACAGATGATAGCGATCGCTTAATTCACTACATCCCTCAAATAGTGCATCAGAACACAGTTGAATTCCAGTTGGGGCAACTAATATATTTATACCCTCTTCTGGGCGGTGAAATCGATCCACTACCTCTGTCATTAATTCCAATGTTGCCGCAGTTGAGCGAAAATATGGTTCGTATTGCAGATCTAATTCACCTGTTGGCATTCCAGTATTGAGAGACTGATCTTGAATCAATGGCGCGATAAAAGCACGAATTCCTACTTCTTTGTATGCACGTACAGCGGCGGCGATCGTTTCTATTTCCCGTTCTGGAATCAAAACCAGGTGATCTACTACACTCGTTCCCCCAGATAGTAAAGTTTCTACTGCTGTACCCAATGTACTTAGATAAATTTGCTCCCGATTGAGAGGGGCAAAGTCATAAAGTTCTGCTATCCATAATTCTAGGGGAACTGGGGGAATTATCCCCCGCTGCCACATTTCCGAAGAATGAGTGTGGGCGTTGAAGAAACCTGGTAAAAGTAATTTGTTTTCACCGTCAATTACTTTACCGCTGACTGGTAACTCGGAAGCAATGGCAGCGATTTTGTCACCCTCTATCTGCACATCTTGTGTTTCGTAACCATGCTCAACAGGAATTAATACTTTTTGAATGGTAAAACTCATACTCTGCCCTTACTATCAAAATGCTGAAATCTTTAAATTCATAATTCATACTATTCTTAGTATCAATTGGTTAATGGGGAATGATAAAGGCTAAATTATAAATGCTGAAATCTTTAAATTCATAATTCATCATTCATAATTCATAATTTTTTCCCAACTACCCCTACACCCTTTTAAAATGCATCAACCTCTAAAAACATTGGGAATACCGCCGAATGCTTGGACAGTGAATGAAGCGATCGCGGATATCACTCGTCCCCCTCTCGAACCACAAATTATTACTTTAGCAACAGAAACCAAGACTCTGCGTCTCGATTTAGCCAAAACTGCCATCCTGGTAATTGATATGCAAAACGACTTCTGTCATCCTGATGGTTGGTTAGCGCATATTGGCGTAGACATCACCCCCGCCAGAACTCCTATCTATTCGCTCAAAACTTTATTACCCATACTTCGGCAGGTTGGTGTACCAGTAATTTGGCTAAATTGGGGTAATCGTGCCGATTTAGGGAATATTAGCGCTAATGTGCTTCACGTCTATAACCCCAGTGGCTTAGGTATAGGAGTGGGCGATCCTCTGCCCAGCAATGATGCTAAGGTGCTAATGGCAGGAAGTTGGGCAGCTGCGATCGTGGAGGAGTTGGAACAACACAGGCAAGATATCCATGTTGATAAATATCGCATGAGCGGATTTTGGGATACTCCCCTAGATAGTATCTTGCGTAATCTGGGCAGAACTACAGTGTTGTTTGCTGGTGTTAATGCCGATCAATGCGTGATGGCAACACTGCAAGATGCAAATTTTTTAGGCTACGACTGTTTATTAGTCAAAGACTGCACTGCTACAACTTCCCCTGAATATTGCTGGTTAGCAACTTTATATAACGTGAAACAGTGCTTTGGTTTTGTCACCGATTCTCAAGCTATCTTAGATGCACTGACATCCACCTGAGTAAAGTGGGCATTGCCAGGCTACCTACGATCGCGAAAAATCCTTAACCCCTAAAAATTATGGATGCTTCCCGTTGTGTAATTTCCGTTGCCAAGTCTCCTCAAGACTACCAAGCTTTTCGCATCAGTCCAGGTGATACAAATAGATTAGCGATCGTTTTTGACTCGGCAACTGCTAACATTTCTCTGACGGTGTGTGTAGAAATTTTTGATGTGGGTGGGAAAACTCCCCCGAATCGCCATACGTTTGCAGTCGAGATGTTTTTCATCCTCAAAGGGCAAGGACAGGCAACTTGTGATGGTAAAACTGTATCAATTCAAGCTGGAGACAGCATTTTAGTCCCTCCTACCGGAACTCATGCGATCGAGAACACGGGTTCGAGTCGCCTATACGCTTTGTGTATTATGGTGCCGAATGAAGATTTTGCCGAGTTGATTCGCAGTGGCACACCAGTTGAGTTAGACGAGGAGGATATAGCTGTGTTGCGGCGCTTACCTGCACCAGTTTTATGTTAGCAATGGGTTTGAAAGAAACGGCATCGATGCATCACGGGAATTTCCAGTTTTGTTGATACGCTAACCCTATGGTAAGGCGATCGCTCCCAGTGTGGTTTATATTCATCCTATCTGGTATGCCGCTTGCCAAAGGCGACCGCTTGCGTCTGAGTTTGAGTGCAGCAGAATTATCTCAAGCAAACAATTAGAGTCAGTAGATAGAGATTTGGTAGATAAATTTTGAGATGATCGATGAGGGGCGATCGCTCTTAATTTTCCGTATTTTTACTAGCTTGCGGTAAATAAAATTGCTGAATACACTGGGTAAGTATGAATAATGAGGTGGGCAATGCCGGGCTACGTTAATTACTTGGATTGTATTTATATGAATTCTAAATTCACTCCTCTAGACTGTGATGATGATGTCATATTGTTGGAAAGAAATACGTTTACAATAGGTAGATTCAAAGAATTAAGTAATCAAGCAATTAGAAATAAGTTAGATAAATCTATTTACGATCCAACGACTCAACTGCATAGTGGCGTTGCTATACACTTTTACAGTGATATGTCTCTTTGCGAACAAATAATCAACTTCAGTGAAATTCCATTTAATTCTATTAAAGATTGTCAAATTCTCAAAATTGGTGGTAAAAGTTGGCAGAAAGGAAAACTGAAAATTAATATTTGCAGATCACCTAATGGAAAACATCTAGAAGTTAAAATCTTGCTAGAATTTTGTGCTGATGAACCGATTGAACTGGAATCACCTTTAGATGATATTCGTAAACTCGTGGAACAAAAGTAGGGTGGGCATTGCCCACCAAAAATTCCTGAAAAATAAAATATGGTTTAATTTGCCGTTGTGTAAATATTAAGAATGAGGTGGGCATTGCCCACCCTACGTTAATTATTTGGATTGTATTTATATGAATTACAAAATTATCTTACTAGATTGTGATGATGTCGTACTTCTGGAAGCAGAGACGTTTAAAGTAAGTAGATTAAAACATTTGATTCAAGAAGGAATGAAAATCAAGCTGAGTCATTATGTTTACGATCATAAAAATGAGCAACGCACTCATTATAATGTTAAAACTTCGCTCAGTGGTGTTGGCATTATTGGAGAATATATTGGCTTCAATGAAATTCAATTTAACTCGATCAGAGACTGTCAAATTCTCAAAATTGGTAGTCAAGGCTGGCAGAAAGGAAAATTGAAAATTAATATTTGCATATCACCTCATGGAAATAATCTAGATCCAGTCTGTCTGGAATTTTATCCTGATGCACCGATAAAGATGGAATTGCCTTTAGGTGATATTCGTAAGTTAGTGGAAAACGGTAGTCCGGCAATGCCCACCAAAATATTATTTAAGGGCAATGCTCACCATAATATTATTTAAAAGGCACAAATGCCTGAATATCGCCGCATATATGTACCTGGTGGAACCTTCTTTATTACCTTGGTAACTTACCAGCGCAAGCCTCTATTCTCAAATCCAGAAAATATCTCTAAATTACGCCATGCTGTGGCAACAGTCCGATCTGAAATGCCTTTTGAGATCGTTGGGGCTGTCGTATTACCTAATCATATCCATTTCCTGTGGACTTTACCAACCGACGATCTAGCTTATTCCAAGCGAGTTGGACGCTTAAAGGTTTTATTTACACAGTCGTTGCGCGGCAAAGGGAGATTACACAAAAATATCTCAAGTTCACGCGCTAAACACCGCGAAAGTGATGTTTGGCAACGTCGATTTTGGGAACATAGTATACGCAATGAAGCTGATTTTGAACGGCATTTAGAGTATATTCACTACAATCGAGTCAAGCACGGCTTTGTTTCATGTCCTCATCTGTGGGGATATTCAAGTTTTGATAGGTGGGTGCAAAAAGGTATGTATAAAAATGATTGGTGTTGTGGGTGTTGTAGTCAGGAATTGGCAGTACCTGATTTTATCGGAATATCTGAGAAGGCGGGGGAGTGAGGAGGATTAATTATGTGGTGGGCAAGGATTAATTGTGTGGTGGGCAATGCCCACCCTACATAGGTGATGCTACCAAGTTTTGAATTTGTGCTGGGGTTAATTCTTCTACATTACTAAAAATTACAGTTGCTCCAGCTGCTTTGAGGCTATCAGTATAGGCCTGACGACGCTCAGGTATTTCTAGGACATGGGGTGGTAGAATTCCTACACCAATGAAGGTGCGCGCGCGCCATTCTAATTTCGCTTTCTCTACCGTATACATATCAGCTACTGTATCTCCCACATAAATAACTGGGATGGTTTCTTCTACCTGATTTTGCTGTTCTAGCTGGCGTACTGTCGCTAATAAACCAGTGGGATCGGGTTTACCTGGTGCATCTTCCATTGCAATTAACACGGGTGACTTTAAACCCAGGCGTTTTTCTAAAACATAGTTAGCTGAGGCGCGAGTTGCCCCACTAAAAAACCCCCATAAAATTCCCGCTACACTCAACTGTTCTAAATAACTTGGTTGCAAAAGTAAGGGTTCGTGGCAGATATAACCTGTAAAACGATTGGGATCTGTGCCGCGATAACGAGATTGGAAAAAAACGACTATGCTGTCGTAGTTTAGCTGTTGGGTTCGCTGCTGCCCCTGTGCTTCAAAATAGCGATAAATTAACTCTTGGGATGCTTCCCAATCATTGTTCCAGATTCCTTCAGACTTGAGCAAGTCAATGTCTGTTTGTGTGGGACGATATACTCCAGCAGTGAAATGCTCTACTGTATCTGCGAGCGCGCGTCGATACGATCCCCCGACATCGCGCACTACTCCGTCAATATCAAAAATTGTGATCGCTTTTACTAATGGTGGCTTCAGTTGCTTGTTCAAGTCGTCTTTATCTCCAAAATTAGGATGTTATTGTTTATCCGCCAAGGCAATGGGTTATAATAGTTTATTGCACAATTTTTTTATTTTTACCTGGTGTAAAACAGCGGAGGTGTAATTGTCAAAGTTTATTTTAAAAGTTCTGTGGCTGGACGAAAACGTTGCCATAGCAGTCGATCAAGTTGTGGGCAAAGGTACAAGTCCATTGACTAAGTACTTTTTCTGGCCGCGAAATGATGCTTGGGACGAGTTGAAGCAAGAGCTAGAGTCTAAAACTTGGATCGCGGAACAAGAGCGAGTTGAGTTGCTCAACCAAGCGACTGAAGTAATCAACTACTGGCAAGAGGAAGGCAGACGCCGCCCGATTGCTGAAGCTCAATCAAAGTTTCCGGAAGTTGCCTTTATCGGCAGCGCTTAAAGTTGCGCTACGATTTTACCTGTTGGTTGGACAAGCTGCCATATTTTAATGCTTCGGTCTTTGCTGCCGAAGCATGAGGAGTGGCAAAGTTGGGCTAGTGGCTGCGGTGTTCGCCGAGTTTAGATGTCCACAAAAAGTAGCAATTTCTGCACTCCAACTGATTCAAAGTTTAATTGTCCTGTCCCAACTACCACTACTTTCTTTCCAGCCAAAGAATACTTGTGCTTGACAGCAGAGGGTGCAGGGGGAAGTACTATGGTTTTATCGTCGCACTTGAGTTGCCATTGGCAAAACAGGACTAAAAGCAACTATCAAAACCGCCCATACATCGCCTACAAGGGTTTAGCATGGGCGGTTTTCAATTTTTGCTGCTGAACCTATAATCATTATTAAAAAATAAAATTAGATCCCCCTTTTAGTTCCCTGTTTGCGTTTTAGGGAGATAAAGGGGATCGAGAGGGTGGCTTAATAGTAATCTAGGTTTGAGACTTAAGCCATGCCACCAGCGGCTTGAAATCTAGCCCTTGCCCGTTTAAAAGCCCCGTTGGCTTGAATTTGCTCCTGACGAGAGGCAGCTTGAGATTGATTCATCTTGGCTTGCGCCTGATTGTATGCAGCGCGGGCAGCTTCTAGGTCGATTTTGTCGCCTCGTTCAGCGCCGTTGACAAGAATTGTCACCTCGTCGTTTTCCACTTCGGCAAATCCACCCATAAGGGCGATCGCCACCCAATCTTGATTTCTTGCAGGACGGACTCGCATAACTGCGGTATCAAGTGCGGTTAACAGCGGCGCGTGTCCGCTCAAAATACCCAGTTGACCAGTTGTACTAGGTAACACTACTTCTTCAGCCGTAGCATCCCAAACAGTCTTGTCTGGTGAAATTACACGAACAGTTAACGTCATAGAAAAGTATGAAGTGTAAAGTATGAAGTGTAAAGGATGAAGGATGAAGTATAATTTCAGCCTACCCTTCGGGAACGCCGAAGCGTACATCCTTCATCCTTCAGCCTTTATTAGCCTTTGAGTTTTTCAGCTTTGGCGATCGCTTCGTCAATGTTGCCGACCATGTAGAAAGCCTGCTCTGGCAGGTCATCCAACTGACCGGATAAAATCATTTGGAAGCCTTTAATTGTGTCATCCAGCTTCACATACTTACCAGGAGAACCAGTAAACACTTCTGCCACGAAGAAAGGCTGGGACAAGAACCGCTCGACCTTACGCGCCCGTGCTACTATCACTCTGTCATCTTCAGACAATTCATCTAAGCCGAGAATGGCGATGATGTCCTGAAGTTCTTTGTAGCGCTGTAGGGTTGCTTGCACAGAACGAGCAGTTGTGTAGTGATCTCCACCCACAATTGCAGGCTGCAACATGGTAGAAGTAGAACCCAGCGGATCTACAGCCGGATAAATTCCCTTAGATGCCAAACCACGAGACAATACTGTTGTTCCATCCAAGTGAGCGAAGGTGGTTGCTGGTGCGGGGTCAGTCAAGTCGTCCGCTGGAACGTAAACAGCTTGAATCGAAGTAATCGAACCTTCATTGGTGGAGGTGATGCGCTCTTGCAGTTCACCCATGTCTGTTGCTAGGGTTGGCTGATATCCTACAGCCGATGGCATCCGTCCCAATAGCGCTGACACTTCCGATCCTGCTTGGACGAACCGGAAGATGTTGTCGATAAACAGCAGTACGTCCTGCTTATTCACATCCCGGAAGTATTCTGCCATTGTCAGTGCAGAAAGACCAACCCGCATTCTAGCACCGGGTGGCTCGTTCATCTGACCGTATACCAGAGCAATTTTTGACTCATTGAGGTTATCTTTATTGATTACCCCAGATTCCATCATTTCGTTGTAGAGGTCATTGCCTTCACGGGTGCGTTCGCCCACGCCGCCGAATACTGACACTCCACCGTGTTCGGTAGCGATGTTGTTAATCAACTCCATCATGATTACGGTCTTACCGACACCTGCGCCGCCGAATAGACCAATTTTGCCACCCCGACGATAGGGAGTCAGCAAATCCACCACTTTGATTCCAGTCTCAAATACTGAAGGCTTGGTTTCCAAATCTGTGAATTTTGGAGCATCGCGGTGAATGGGGAACCTTTCTTCTGTACCTACAGGCCCCCTGTTGTCTACTGGTTCGCCCAGGACGTTGAAAATCCGACCCAGAGTTGCTTTACCAACTGGGACGCTGATAGGTTCGCCAGTATCAACGGCTTCCATACCACGCACCAAACCATCGGTGGTACTCATGGAAACAGCGCGCACCTGGTTGTCACCTAGTAGTTGCTGCACTTCGCAGGTAACGGAAACTTCCTGTCCGGCTTCGTTAGTACCTCTGACGATCAAGGCGTTAAAAATCCGAGGCATTTTGCCTTCAGAAAACTTAACGTCTACAACGGGACCAATGATTTGTGTAATGTGGCCAATATTTGTTTTTTCTGCGGTTGTTACCATGCTCTCGCCTAAGTTTTAATTCAGCTATATTTTAGAATCCGGTCGGACAATTTGATGTGAAGTGCTTCGCCCGCCAGAAGGTTCGCTGGCTTTTGAAACTCAAATGCTCCTATTGCAACTAGCTTCAAGGAGCGTTAATTCTCACACTTCCTGCCACTCTAGGCAAATTTTACTACTGGCGAGACTCTACCTTACCCTGGAGGGATGAGGTATTTTCTGCCAAACTCAATCAAATTGCCCATTCTCAGAGTACCACCGATGGGCAACACTAGCTTACTCTTCCAGTTTGACTCGTCGAATAGGTAGGTTAGCAATTAAGGCTGTTGTTCGTTGATTGTTCTCCAAGGCAAACTCCAACCCTTCGTTGTCTAATTCCACGTAGCGACAGACAACTGCTAGAATTTCCTGCCGCATTTTCTCGATCATCTCTGGACTCAAGTCTGTGCGATCGTGAGAAATTACTAATTGCAGCCGTCGTTTAACTTGAGAGCGACTGTTGTCATCATTGGAAGAACCGGGAAAAAGTCGGTCTAGAAACTCGCTAATCATGGCAGTGGTGCAGGGTTGTTAGTTGCTTAATTCGGCTTGGCCCAAAACAATTTGCGCAGGCGAGATAAGAAGCCTTCGTTAATGGGGTGCAGATCTAGAAATTCGATATTTTCTCCTTCTAATCTGCGAGCAATGTTATCAAATGCTTTACCAGCCATTGAAGGATCTTCGGCTAGTACCAGCGGTTCGCCTCGGTTAGTAGAAACGATCACGCGCTCATCTTCAGGTACTACTCCAATTAGCCCAATTGCCAGCAGTTCCTGTACATCCTGCACTGACATCATGTCGTTTGCCTGCACCATCACGGGGCGCAGTCGATTCACAATCAGTTGAATTTGCTTGACTCCTTCCGCTTCCAACAAACCGACTACTCGATCGGCATCGCGTACTGCGGCAATTTCTGGCGTAGTGACGATTAAAGCTTCTCGCGCTGGGGCGATCGCATTTTTGAAGCCCATCTCAATCCCAGCCGGACTATCTATTATAATGTAATCATATGTTTTTGTCAACTCTTCAACGAGCTGTTTCATTTGTTCCGGACTCATCGCCTCTTTGTTCCGATTTTGGGCGGCGGGTAATAGCACCAATTTCGGTTCGCGCTTATCTTTCACCAATGCTTGTTCTAAGCGGCATTCGCCGTTAGCTACTTCGACTGCTGTATATACAATCCGATTTTCCAGTCCTAGTAGCAGATCCAAATTTCTCAGCCCAAAATCTGCATCTACTAAGGCAACAGATCGCCCCAGGCGGGCAAGCGCCATACCTAAATTGGCAGTAACGGTAGTTTTACCCACCCCTCCTTTGCCGGATGTAGTGACAATAATGCGAGTCATGGTTTTGATAAAAACTGGGATTTAGAAAAATCAGCCGCTTTAGTGATGCGGATTCCTTCAGCTGAAACGTAAGCAATTTCAGGATAAAACTGAGCGGGCACAGTTGTTGGCGCTCTTGCTACAAAATCAGCAATTCGTAACTGCGTTGGTTCCATTTGTAGTGCCATAATCAGACACTTGGAATTACCGCTAGCACCAGCGTGAGCCACTCCTCGCAGCCGTCCCCAGACTAAAATATCTCCATCTGCAATTACCGCCCCACCTGGGTTGATATCGCCCAACACCACGACGGTACCCGCATGGCGAATTTCTACGCCCGATCGCAAGGTCATTTGAAGATAGAGTGGTTCAGATAAGGGTGTGGGAGAAAGGACAGGCGCAGCAGAAAGCGCCGAAACAGGCGGTGCTTGTTCAACACAATAGCCAGCTGTAGCAGCAGCCACAGCTGTTTGACGACGACTAGTGTAGACGCGCTTGAGCTGGAGTTCAACTTCAAGCAGGGCATCAGCGATCGCATGAAGTTGTCGCCCATCCAATAGCCGATCCGCCGCCATCAATATTACCGTTGTGTTTGGTTGCCAGAAGCGATCGCCACCCTGCAACCGTTGCTTTAGCTGTAGCCAAATATCAGACCAACTACTACTACCAGCAGCAGATTCCGTTTCTGCGGGCAAAGTTAATACTAACCGCCCCGACTCACTTTTTAAGCGCACTTGCAAATTACCATTCACCTCCGGTGGAGGCGTGGCAAGGGTTGACACCATCTCTGGCGGGACAGAATCAGAAGTCATGCACTCAAAGCAGATGTTAGCAAACCGACTAACTTAATTGCATACCATATTTACCTTAGCTATGACCTAAAACATCTGGATTAGTTAACAAAGTCCTATGTCATTGGTCATTTGTTTTTACTTCTGCTATGGATAACTACTCACTACCCATAGGAAGGAAGACAGAGTAGATGTAAACTAACTAAAGTTTCAGCACAAAAGCTTGAAATAGCTCAAATATGGAGGCGGTATTGTGCGTTTAGGGCAATGGCTCGGTTTACTCGCCCTTGTTATCTCTCTTTACATTTTGTGGCAGATTCAGCAAGTCGTCTTACTGTTTTTTGCTGCTGTAGTTTTGGCAACGATATTGAATCGAGTTGTGCGATTCTTGCAGCGATATAGGATTAAACGCGGGATTGCGATCGCCATTACAGTTGTGCTTTTACTAGCGATAATTGTTGGCTTCGTCGCCGGAATCGTACCGAGTTTTATCGATCAATTACAACAATTAATTAAGATATTGCCGCAATTATCAGACAGAGTGCGTTTGTGGGTTGACTCAGTACAAAGTCGGCTTCCAGTGCAAATCGCGCAATTTCAGGCAATTAATGCTCTGACTCAAAACCTACAAACTTGGATTGGTCGACTATTAGGTAACTTCTTTCTCATTCTTAATAACTCCCTTAGTGCTGTCATTAACTTGTTGCTGTTCTTAGTTTTAACCATAATGACATTGGTGAATCCTTCCCAATATCGGCGAGTTTTTGTTCTTGCCTTTCCTGCTTTCTATCGGCGACGAGTTGAGGAAATATTAGATGAGTGCGAAACCTCTTTGGTTGGTTGGATCAAAGGGACTCTGATTGATATGCTCGTCATCGGTGTTTTGAGCTATATTGGTCTGTTGCTTTTGCGAGTGCCGCTGCCGTTAGTGAATGCCGCTTTAGCAGGTTTATTAGAGTTTATTCCGAATGTCGGACCTACTTTGAGTATAATTCCACCAACGCTACTTGCCCTAGCTGATGAGCCTTGGAAGGCTGTTGGAGTAATTGTTTTATATATTGCAATTCAGCAGTTTGAAAGCCTGGTTTTAGTGCCTTTAGTGATGGCACAACAAGTGTCTTTACTCCCGGTATTTACCATTTTGGCAGTGGTAGTTTTCGCTAGCTTATTCGGATTTTTGGGTTTATTTCTCGCCATTCCCCTATTGGTTGTCACTCAGATTTGGCTAAAAGAAGTTTTAGTGAAGGATGTTTTGAATAAGTGGCAAAGGAACGAGGATAAGGAGGACAAGGAGACAAAGGAAATTGAAGGATAAATGGTAAAAGTAAAAAAATATTTTTTTAAGGTTGGCGATCAGTACCAAAATTTTAGCATTTAAGTCAGTTGATACAGTTACTCTATTTATTACAGAAGCAATTCATCCTTGCTCCAAAGAGTGTATGCTACCTATTTATATAGTTTTTTATATCCTATTTTAGGAAATGATATTTAGAAAAGTTTTGAATAATGTACTGAGCGGGAATGATATCTAAAAATATTTTTGGTATTACCAAAAATATCCAAAAAAATTATTGATATCATGCCAATTAGTGTAGATATACAGAAAATTTCTTGATAATCTGCCAGATTGGATAGATATACGGAAAATTCTTTTATAATAACAAGTTGGACTGCTTTACTCTTTGGTTTAGGTAGTCATGACAAGTTTATTGCTGAGTCAATCAGTTTGACTTGAATTTTCCGGTGTTAATCTAATGCTAAGGAAGATAATATTGAAAGATTGAGAGGCGTTCGTTTCTAGATAATGATTATTTCTTATATAATTCTGAAGAACTGGAGAAACTTTCGCTCAGTCGAGGTCGAGCTGAGAGATCGTGTTTTTCTTGTTGGTCCTAATGCTTCTGGCAAATCAAATTTTCTTGATGCTTTAAGATTTCTGCGGGATCTCGCCAAGGATGGAGGCGGCTTGCAAAAGGCTGTAAGAGACCGAGGAGGGTTATCTAAGATTAGATGTCTATACGCGAGGCGATATCCGGATGTTGAAATAGAACTGCATTTATCGGAGAACGAATTACAAGCACCTGCTTGGAGATATGGTGTTGGAATCAAACAAAGGAAAGGAGGACAGAATGAACCTATTCTTTCATATGAGAGAGTTTGGAAAGGTGATAAACAGTTAATCGATCGTCCAGACCCTGAAGATGAAAAAGATAGTTTACGTTTAACTCAAACCTATTTAGAACAGATTAATGCAAATGCAGAGTTTAGACAAATTCCGAAGTTTCTCGAATCAATCTTATACTTGCATCTAGTACCTCAACTATTACGCTATCCCGAAGCTTTTAGTGGGCCTGGAATTCAAGGAGATCCTTTCGGGAGAAATTTTTTGGAGCGAGTTATTAAGACCCCTGAAAAAACTCGTCGCTCTCGCTTAAGAAAAATTGAGTCTGCTTTACGAATTGCCGTTCCTCAGTTAAAACAGTTGACTGATGTTAAGGATGAAATGGGCATTCCTCACTTGGAAGCAGTCTATGAACATTGGCGGCCTGGAGCAGGCAAACAACGTGAGGATCAATTTTCAGACGGAACATTACGTCTAATTGGTTTGCTTTGGTCTCTTCTTGAAAGTGACTCTCTTCTTTTACTTGAAGAACCAGAATTGTCTTTAAACGCTGGTATTACTGCCAAGTTACCTTCTTTAATCCATCGTTTACAGAAGCGAAGAAGCGGCAAGTCATGCTTAGTAC